>JAEEGI010002420.1_pt1 | contig 45808 bp, 33 predicted proteins | sample 8958751 | NCBI WGS metagenome assembly JAEEGI01 (sample SAMN16246545, study PRJNA631951) | gut metagenome | biome: gut microbiome; feature: rumen; material: KS-attached | host: Bos | place: Iran: Karaj | collected 2018-10
TTTTATTAACCTTCCATCTTCTCTACATTTGCAGAAGCTGTTTCTGTAGCATTTTCGATATGAGGATTTGTGGTTTCTGATAGTTCTTTTCTGATTTTAGCAAATGCGCTTGTCATAAAGATTACTACCATCACCATTACAACAATATCAGTAAATGTCTGTGCAAAGAATACACCGCCTACGCCCAATGCCTTGATTCGTGGAAGTAATATTACAAGTGGAATGAATAATACTACCTGACGAAGAAGTGTAAGGATAGCTGCAATACTTCCCTTTCCAATAGCCTGGAAGAATGTGATTGCAAGAATCATAACACCGTATGAAATATATGTAGCAAATAGAATTCTAAGCATTGGCGCACCCATAACTACAACGTCGCTTGCATCCTTGATAAACATTGAAAGCATCTTTTCTGGGAAGCACATAATTGGGATGTAGAATACTGCTGCAATAATTGTAGCCGCAATCATAAATGCCTTGTTAAAGCTTACCATTCTGTCATATTTCTTAGCACCATAGTTGGTTCCGATAGCTGGCTGGAAGCCCTGGCTGATTCCCCAAAGAGGAATAAATGCAAATGCCTGCAAGCTAAGTGAAGCACCAAGGATTGTCTGCCAACTGCTACCACCAAATGACTCTACAGTGTTGTACATAATAGTCTGCTGTACCATCTGAAGCACCTGCATCATCATTGCAGAAACACCTACGCTAAGTACCGGCTTAACCATTGAAGAATTTACACCAATCTTGCCAATCTTAATCTGCTCACTCTTATTTAAGAAATAGTAAAGAGTGATGCATGCCTGAACAAACTGAGAAATGATAGTTGCAAAAGCAGCACCTGTAACACCATTTTCCTTGCCGACAATAGTAATCATAATTGGATCAAGAATGATATTTAAAATGGCACCGATTGCCATAAATGTCATAGCCTTCTTAAGCTTTCCTTCGCCTCTCATTACCATGTTTGCTGACTGGGCAAAGTTAACAAATAATGAACCGCAAAATACTATGCGAAGATATCTTACTGCCTCATTTAAAATGTCCCCCTTAGCACCGCTAAGTGAAAGGAGCTGTGGTGTGAAAGCAAGTCCCACAACCATTACAATCACAGAAAGAATTCCAATTAATGCCATAAGATTTCCCATGATGCCATCAATTGTTTTCTTATCCTTTTTACCAATAGCAATTGATAAAAGTGATGATGAACCTACACCGATAAGTGTAGAAACACCACTATTTAAAAGTGTAAATGGATAGGATACCTTTACTGCAGTCATGGCTGTAGCATTAACCATCTGCCCTACAAATACAGCATCCATAAAGTTATAAAGACCAATTACAACCATTCCAAGAATAGCTGGAATACTAAGTGTCAGCATTGTGCTAACGATATTTCCAGAGACCAACATCTCTCTAGTATCTTCACTCTTTTTCATTTTTCCCTCCGTTAAATCATTTCTAAACGACTAATTAACCTTATCAAAATATTCTTTTATTTGACTAAGCACCTCTTGCTCTTTCTCCTTAATATAAAAGTGAGTGCCCTCAAACATCCTATATGAAAAATCATCCTGAGTATAACTTGCCCAAGCCTTGATAGCAGGCTCTAAGGCGTCATAATCCTGATTTGCCCCCATTGCACATATAGGACATTTTATTGGGGTGTTATCCTCACATACATAGTCTTCGCTAAGTCTAAAATCAGCTTTCAGCATAGGGAGAAACATATCAAGCAGCTGCCTGTTCTCAAGTAGTACCTGAGGAATCCCATCGTAATTTAAAAGTGCCTCTATAAATCTGTCATCCGGAAGAAGTGCGATTTTTTCTGACTCTAATCTATCTGGCGGCGGGCAGGCAGACACTACGGCAAGCTTTGCCATACGTCCATTCTTTTCAAGTAATTTTTCCACCTCGAAAAGCAGCTTTGTCCCCATGCTATGACCAAACAAAATAAAATCATTTTCTAGAGTCATGAGAATATCCACTATTTCACTAGCAATTTCTGTCATTGACTCCATTGGCTTTTCAACGATTCTCTCCTCACGTCCTGGCAGCTGTACTGGGCTAATAACATATGGCTTTTTAAAATATTTGCTCCAGGAATTAAAGAATGATGCTCCGCCCCCCGCATGTGGGAGGCAGATAACAACAATGTCATTCTTTTCTATTTTCTCAAGCCCTTTTATTAATTTTGTTTCCATTAGTTACGTTTCTTTCTGAAGGGCTACCATGTGTGAATATAAGCCACCGCTTGTGATAAGCTGCTCTGGCTTGCCTGACTCTACGACCTTGCCATCATCGAGAACTATAATCTGATCCGCATTTGCGATAGTTCTCATTCTGTGGGCAATTACAATTACAGTCTTATTCTTAAGAAGTACTGAAAGCGCATCCTGAACAAGGTTCTCACTCTCTGCATCCATTGATGCTGTAGCCTCGTCAAGAAGAACAATTGGAGCATCTTTAAGAAGTGCTCTTGCAATAGAAATTCTCTGGCGCTCACCACCTGAAAGTGTGCTTCCGTTTTCACCAATCATTGTGTTGTAACCTTCTGGAAGCTTGTTAATGAATTCCTCGCAGCATGCAGCCTTAGCAGCAGCAATAACCTCCTCATCAGTAGCATCTTTTCTACCAAGTCTGATGTTTTCCATTACAGTGTCGTCGAAAAGAAGTACATCCTGGAAAACAACTGAGAAATTCTTAAGAAGTACTTCCTGGTCGATAGTAGAAACATCTACGCCGCCAAGAGTAATCTTTCCCTTGTTTGCATCCCAGAATCTTGATGCAAGTCTTGATACAGTAGATTTTCCTGAACCAGATGGTCCAACAAGAGCTGTAACCTGACCCTGCTTTGCAACAAATGAAACGCCCTTTAAAACTTTCTCATCATTGTAAGCAAACTCAACATCCTTAAACTCGATGTCATAGCCATTATTTTTACATTTCTGGCTTCCTGACTGCTCTGGAATAGCTTCAATCTCTTTTGTACGTTTGATACTAACTAATGCAGAAAAGATCTCTGCCATAAGCATGAAGCATGAATTAAATGGATCGTAAATACGGCCTGCCATAATCAAAAACATAATGAAATATGGAATACTAAGTGTGCCGTCTGATACAAGCTTTGCACCAACTAAAAGAACAAGTACAAGTCCAAATCTAAGAACAAACTGGGCTGTTGTTGTAGCAGCGCCAGGAGCTAATTCGTTTTTGAAAGATGCCTTAACTACATTTTCAAGCTTTGTATCAATCTTTCCTAAGTACTCATTTTCTCTAAAAGATGACTTGATTTCCTGAATAGTATCTAAGAATTCCTGAACTCCATCATAGGCTGTTCTCTTTGCATCCATATTTGCAGCCTCTGCCTTCTGCTGAGCCTTTCTTGCATAAATAACAATAAGTGCTGCAACAGGAACAGGTGCTAAAATACAAAGTCCCATTCTCCAATCGATCACAATCAAGCAAACAGCTGATATTGCAAACATAGTAAGTGTTCCAAGCATAAGTGGAATAGCATTTGAAAATGTTCGCTCAAGAGCTGTACAATCTCCCATCATTGTGGTTGTTAAATCAGCAAGATTCTTCTCACCGAAAAATGAAAGTGGAAGCTTTCTGATTTTCTCAGCAAGAGTGAGACGTCTATTTGCGCTCTCCTCGTATGCAACTGTGTATGTCTTGTCATACTGAATCCACTGAGAAATAAAAATAATCACATACATAATCAGTGTAAGAGCAATAAATCCACCAATTCCAAAATCAGTTTCAAATACTCCTGTATCAATGCCTGTAAGCATCTCAAGTACAAGAAGCATCATGATTCCAACTGGAACCATCAATAAAATATTATAAATAGCTGTAGCTGCAATTCCCTTCTTTAAATCCTTTGCGCCACCATCACTAAGAGCAAATATTCTTTTTAACATGCCTGACCCTCACTTTCTGCATCTGATGTATTCTTAATATGCCACTGTGTTGTCTTCTGATAGTTAGACCACATCTTTGCATATTCACCATCTGCTGCCACCAGATTCTGGTGTGTACCCCGCTCTACTAAATGACCTTCATTCATAACTAAAATCTGGTCCGCATCAACGATAGTAGAAAGTCTGTGAGCAATCATAATAACTGTCTTGTTCTTAACAAGTTCCTTAAATGCAGCCTGAATCTGGCTCTCATTTTCTGGATCCGCATATGCGGTAGCCTCATCTAAAATTACAATTGGAGCATTCTTAAGAATAGCTCTTGCAATGGCAATTCTCTGAGTCTCACCACCTGAAAGATAAACACCCTGTGTACCTACAACAGTATCAATACCCTGTGGGAATTTTGCTAAAATGTCATCGCACTGTGCAAGATGCGCTGCCTCAAGGGCCTCTTCTCTTGTGGCACCAGGACGACCTGCGCAGATATTAGCAAGCAATGACTCCTTGAAAAGCTTTGGATTTTGGAAAACGAAAGAAACCTTCTCCATCAAATCCTTCTGACTCATGTTTCTGATGTCCACTCCACCGATTAGGATGGCGCCATCATTAACATCATAGAATCTAGGAATAAGGCTTGCTGTTGTAGTCTTACCAGAACCAGAATGACCTACGATAGCTGTGCTCTCTCCTGCATTTACCTTAAAGCTAAGATTCTCAACTGCATTCTTATTTGCTCCATCGTATGCAAAAGTTACATTCTTAAACTCAATATCAAATCCTTCTGATTTCTGAATTTCTCTAGCGTCTTCCATAGGTGTAGCTGTAAGGATTGTGTCGATACGACGCATTGCCTCCTCAGCCTGCATCTTGTAGCTAGTCATGTACATAATCTTGTTAAGCATTACTGAACAAGCTGGTGTAAAAATCAAGTAGAATAAGAACTTCTGAGTAAAGCTAAGCAAATCATTTGTGTTAAGAGCTACCAATACACCTGCAGGAATTAACACCAAAAAGCTTGAATTAATAAGCGAAGAAAAAGCCACCATACCCTTTCTGCATGAAAGTGTATAAGCTAGGGCATTTTCCTTATAATCCTTGATAGCCTTTGTAAACTTTGTAAATGATTCAACTGTCTGGCCAAATACCTTAACTACTGAAATACCGCGGACATACTCAACTGCCTCATGGTTCATAGTCTCCATGGCATCCTGATATGTCTTCATGAATTCCATGCTCTCCTTGCCCATAAGAGCTCCCTGAAGCACAAAACTAATTGCAAATAATACGAAAAGTGGAATACCGATTCTAAAGTCGAAAGCCACCATAACAACCAAACTTACAATCATTGTTACGTATGCTCCGACTAAATCAGGCAACTGATGGGCGATAAATGTCTCTGTCTGGAAACTGTTATCGTCAATGATTTTTCTGAGCATACCACTTGGATTTGCCTCGAAATAACCAAGTGGCATTTTAGAAAGATGACGAAGTGCTGCCATCTTAAGATTTTTTTCTGTTCTAAAGGCTACTACGTGTGAACAAAGCAAAGCAATGAAATAAAGTAATAACCCAATAAACTCAGCGACTACAGCTTTGATTCCCCAGCCTACAAGTGCTGCACTGTTAAGTGTCTCACCTGCAAAAACTACAACCAACTCTTTTGCCGCAAAAAATACGCAAAGGAAAGGTGCCATAATAAATACTGCACTGATTCCTGATAAAACTTGCGCTACAGTAAGTAAACCTCTGCTATTGCCAGTAAAAGATAATAAACGCTTTAAACCATTATTCTTATCTTTTTTCATATTATCCTCCTAATTATTAGAGGAATTGGCTCCAACCTGCTTCATTAAATTTAATCAGCTTATCAATATATTCCATGGCCTTATTCTTGTCATATCTATGTCTTACTATCTCAAAGTATCCATCGAAAAATGCCCTACTCATAAAATGAATAAAATCATAATCAATTTCTTTTGATTTAGACGAAATAGTATTAATAAACTTGATGGTATGTTTTGCTTCAATGGAAGCCAATTCTTCTATAAAATTTTCAAATTCTGTTCCTTCTGAACAACAGATTAAAAGGTAAAACTCATCAAAGTTTTCATATAAATAATCTGTCAGCTCATATAAACAGTGTCTTGACTCTCCCTGTCTATTAGCTATCTGCACAGCAACCGGCCTTCCAGACATGCCATTTAAATATTCCTTAAATGTCATATAAAAATAGTCCATATGCTTACTAACAAAGAAGGCAAAAAGCTCTTCCTTGTTAGAAAATCTCGTATATATAGATCTAGGGCTAGTCTTTGCATTTGCTGCAATTGTCCTAAGAGATGCGTTTAAAAAACCACATTCCATAAACTCAGCTTTTGCAGCCTTTAAAATATTTTCAGTTGCCTCTTCTACCCAAAGTGCCATAATGTCCCTCCATTAAAACAGCGTTTTATTCACGACATAGTATATCGTTGTTCCACTTGCTTTTTCAAGGGGCCTTACTTTTATAGGCAGTTTTTAATTACGCCCATAATTTCCTCAGGTTTTTCTGATAAAGCCTGGGCGTGTCCACAATCTTCAATAGTTACTTCAAGTGGTGCATTAATGCAAATTGATGAAACAACTGGTGTAGATTGAGGTGCGTAAATTTCATTAGTGCCATACATAATTACGACTGAACTGTCTAACTTTTCAGTAGCATTTCTCACATCGTACTCATATACAGCCTTAAATGTGTTGTAAAGTGTCTCTCTTGAGATTCCTTCACCTAAAAGTGGCTGAAGTGCCTTTACATCCTCATTGTTCTCGTATCCCATACTTTCTTTTACAGGAGAGTTGAAATGTACTCCCTGCTCCAAAGCAATAAACGCATCAGCCATAAAGTTAGAATACTGATCTGTCATTTCTCCCATGGAAATGTACTGGCCACTGTCCAGAATCATCTTGTCAATCTTGACCTTTTTCTGCAGCCCAATTTCGCATACAATTGATGCTCCAAGGGAAATTCCATAAGCCACATCAATCTGATTGATGCCCACCTCTAATAGTTCATTGGAAATCAACTGAGCTGTGCCAGAAATTGATTTCATGTAAGATGGGTCCTCCTTGCTATGGCCCTCAAGTTCAGGAATTATCAAACAATAATTATCCTTGAACTCATCGATAAATGGTTTGAAACATGTTTCCCAGTAAAATCCTGCCCCATGCACAAGCAGGATTTTGGGAGCATTTTTGTCTCCCAAAATATGAACGTTATATAACGCCCTCTTCGTATTCTTCAAAGCTATCCTCCTTCCCTACTTCAAAAATCTGCTCTAAAGATTCTCTATGTTTATATTCAACATTTAAGTCTTCAAGCCTTGCGATAACATCTTCTGGCTTAAGTAAATCCATTGCATAATGAATTCCCGGGTCGACTTTATTCTTTAAAACAAACTCGGCAGTGCTTGCTGCAATAAGAGCACTAAGCTCACTGCTGCAGCTACATTTCACACTAGACTTGCTTGAATATAACATACCGTTTTTTGTTCCCTGGCCTTCTACATAGATGTATGTATAGCCCTCTATATCTTTAAGCTTTTCTTCAAAAAGCTTTGGAACCTCTTTTATAGTTTCCTTGTACCTATCACTTCCCTGGCGGAATTCAATAATTGCCTGCTGCAATTTACCTATTATCTCCTCCCCAAAGGATGCGTTATACCAATTAGCCTTTTTAAGGTTAAATTCTCTTGCAATATGCTCAGCCTCCACAGAAAGATAGTTTGTAAGCTGATATGGCATATTTTGAATTATCTCCACAACTGGAGTGTCATCTCTTTTAATCTGGCCATCCTCGTAGTAGCTTCCTGTAACACCAAAGCCAGAAAGGTTTGTGAGAATGAAATCCTCTATCGCTGATTGAGATGGAATCTCCTCACTTACGCTATAGCCACTGATTGATAATGGTTCATCAAAGCCCTCACAAGTATTTCGCATAAGCACTCCTGTAAGGCCTGGAAAATATCCACTAGATAAAACAAAAATATTGTCTTTCTTAAGTTCCTCCAGCTTGTCCTCCAAAAAGGTTTCCCCAGATGGATCTATATAAGGAATCTTAAGTTCTCCAGCTATTTTTGATACCCTTTCACCATTTAAGTAGGACGCCCCAGCGCAGTTAATAACTGCGCTAAGACCATCCATAAACTTTCTTAGGTCCTCTTCCTTAGAGACATCTACTCGCATGTATTCACAATCCTCTGTAGACTGTCTTTCATTACGTAAATACGAAGCTCTAAGTTTGTATTTTCCTTGCAAAAGTTTAAGAGTTCTACTTCCAATAGCTCCAGTGGCACCAAGAATTCCTATAGTATTCAAAGTGCACCTCCATTTAGTCCTCTAATTTAAAATCTAAAATTCTATCAATGTTTTTATTTAGATTTTCTCCTACGATACAATCAAAGTGCTGACCCTTGATAAGCTCAAATGTATGCTCGCCCTTGATGTACTGCTTCCAGGTCTCATAGTCTTCTCCGAAGAATTCCTGGTAGAAGCTTGCGCCTTGTATCTCGCAGGAGAAAATTCTAACGAATCCTGTGTACTCTCTTGGAACATGGAAAGCTACACAGCCAAAGTTTTGCGAGAAAATGTTAAAGAGGGTATTCAGTAACTTTCTCTCATGTTCCATAAGCTCAGAGTCAGAGCGTTCAATAGCAGAGTACAAATTATTTAATCTCTCAGAAAGAGGCTTACTTGCAAGTCGTCTAAACTCATCTCCAACTTCCTTGTATTCTCCATCTAATGCACAAAGTGTATCAGCAGAAACATTGGCATCTAATTCCTTAACGATGTACTGAATAACTTCCTGCATCTTTTCCTCAGAAATTGTATATCCAGCCTTTAGTTCATTTGCATTGATAAGTTTTGCAAATGTTCTCTCTAAAAGAAGCTCATTATCAAGACTTGTTCGAAGAGCCTTGTAGTAGATTTCATCATTAAGTCCACCAAAGGCTGTCTGTGCCTTGTTCTTCTGAATTGTTGCACTGATAAGTGTTACATCAGAAACGCTAAGTCCGTTATCCTTAAGATACTGAGCTGACTCAAGTGCGATAAGTCCGCCTACACAGTGGCCAATAAGCACGTAATTCTTATATCCTAGCTTTCTAAGAATCTCGCCATACTTCTTTCCAAGTACCTTAAATGTATCTGGAGTGTTGATTGAAACGTACTCTGCCTCATTACCAAATGAGAAACCAAGTACCGCTTCATCATCCTTGCTATCCTGCTCAAGTAAAGTCATGAATTCCGTATATGCGGATAATGTACCAGTACCAGCATGGAAAAGTACCTTTGCAACAGACTGGGCATTTTCCTTCTTGCTTTCCTTAATCTTGATAAGGGATGGATCTACGAATTCATCTCTTGAGCTTAAGAACTTCTCAATCTGAATAGAGATTTCTTTTACTGTTGGATGCTGCATCATCTCAGTAAGAAGTGAACTCCACTCCCAGTCCTTTGCCTCTTCAATTTCCTCTACCATCTTTCCTACAACCTGAGCAATTAAAAGTGAGTCACCACCAATGTCATAGAAATTATCATTTCTTCCCACATCAGATATTTTTAATTCTCTTGCCCAAACTGCAGCTACCTTTTTCTCAAGGTCTGTCTCTGGCATTTCCTTTGTAGCAAAGGCATCGTCTCCTGTGGCATCTACCACTTCAAGAAGGCTCTTAATCTTCTTTGTGTCCACCTTTTTGTTTGCAGTAAGTGGAAGCTCAGAAAGTACCAACAAGTTGCTTGGCATCATATAAGGAGACACCTTCTCAGAAAGTTCCTTAAGCACCTTTTTCTTATCAAGCTGCTCATACTCACTTTGATATCTGACTACATATACTGTCTGTCCTGTGATATCAAGCTTTGACTGTTTGCTTGGGAATTCAAATACAATATTTCCACCAGCGCCAGCGAAGTTATTCTCCCACTGTGTTCTTGTAAAGAATGTCTGGTCTTCAATTGCACGCTCATCCTCAAATCCAGTAAGACCATCCTTGAACTCCATAGAAGTAAGAAGAATGTAGCTTACTCTAGTCTCCTCAAGGACTGTCATGATACCGCCATCAACAAGCATATTTTTAAGGTTATCAAGTACCCAGTGAATATTTTTTGCATTGTGAAGCACATTTGCACAAAGTATTACGTCAAATGAAAATGCATCGTATCCCTGCTCTGAGAAATCTTGATTAATATCAAAAATGCCATACTTAAGGAAGTCATAATCCTTAAAGTTAATCTTGGCGTTATTTAAGAAGAATGTAGACAAATCAGTAAAGTGGTACTCTACATTAAGACCGTTTAACTCTGGAATCAAATCAAGTGTTGTTCCACCTACACCTGCTCCAACCTCTAAAATTCTAAATGTCTTTTCTGGATTCTCAGCATATGAACGCTTTGCCAGATTAATAATCTCAGTCTTTGCAATACCGTTTTGAACTCTATTAATTTTGTTGTCATGGTAAGATGCCATGGCAGGTCCCACATCTCCCTTAGGGAAGAGAATGTTAAGAGGATTTTCATCTCCTCTAATCATCTCTGGGAGCACGTCACTAGACATCTTTAAGTACTTGAAGAACTCCTTGCTGTATTCAAAGTCTGCCTCTGCCTGAGCAAATTCTTCCCAAAGCTTTTTGCTATCAAGCTCCACATTGTTTTCAATGAGATAGTACTGACCGCCCTCCTCAGCTAAAACGCCCTTTTCTACAAGTACGTTTAACCAACGCTTTGTAAGCTTATAAAGCTTTTCTGGTACTCCGATTGTATTTACTACATCATCAAAAGATGCCTTCTTTCCCAGCTCATCAAAAAGCTTGTAATATACAAATGTGTTATAGATATCACCTACAACCACTTCCTCAGACTTCTTTGTCCAAGCCTCAAGCAAGTCGCCATCGATAAACTCCTCGCACTTTTTAGCACATTCATTTGACCAGTTCTGCTCTGCCTCATCTACTTTGTACTCTGTAGCGGCTGCTTTTCTTCTAGGTGTAACAGCTGCTGCAATTTTCAGCTCCTCAGCCTTCTCACCTGTTGTGAATGTAACAGCGCTATCAACACCAGTACACTCTGTAAGTGCTGAACGAATCTCTGCAAGCTCAATTCTATGTCCGTGAATCTTAACCTGCTCATCGCCTACCTCACGACCCATGAAAATAATATTTCCATCAGGTCTGTAGTAGCCTCTATCGCCTGTTCTATAGATTCTCTCACCAGTCTCTGGAAGTGACACAAATTTTGCATCGTTCATTTCTTTGTCATTTAAATATCCAGCTGAAAGACCAATACCTCCGATATAGAGATTTCCTGTTACATAGTCAGGACATGGCACTAAGCTTTCATTTAAAACAAAGAACTTTTGATTTGCCATTGGCTTGCCGTAAGGAACACTCTTTTCAAATGTCTCTCCTGGCTTGATGTCATAGTAGATTGACCAGATAGATGCCTCTGTGGCTCCACCCTTGCTCACTACTCTTACATTCTCAAAGAATTCGTATATACGTTTTGGAAGATTTACTGGAATCCAATCTCCCGACATAATTACAGTTCTAAGCCAGCTTGACTTCTTGATAGATTTAGCTGATTCAACATAGTTTACAATCATCTGAATCTGAGCTGGAACTGCATTTATGAAGCTTACTCGTCTAAGAAGCATCAGGTCATATAAATATCCTGGGTCAGCAATCTTGGATGATGTAGGAAGCACAAGCATTCCTCCCACCTTAAAGCTGCTGAAAATATCAAACACTGATAAGTCAAATGAAAGATTTGCAAGTCCAAGATATACATCTTCCTCGCCAAGTTCGTATCTATCATTTACATCACAGATAGTATTCATAGCTGCTCTATGTGTGATACAAACGCCCTTTGGCTCACCTGTTGTACCTGATGTAAATATGATGTATGCCAAGCGGTCATAATCTGTAACCTGTCCGCTTACATCCAAATCATTCATTGAAAGTGTAAGATTCTTTACATTTACACTCTTACAATTCTCATATGTATCTGAATCAGAATCTGTAAGAACAACCTTGATATTTGCTGAATTAGTAATCTTATTTTTTCTAGCCTTTGGCTGTCTTACATCGATAGGCACGTACGTACCGTTGCAAATAAGTGTCGCAAGAACTGCAGCAACTTGATAATGGCTTTTATCAATATCAATACCAATCTTATCGCCAGGTTGAATGCCATTTTCCTTTAACACCTCCGCTACAGTCTGTACATATCTAGAAAGCTCCTTGTATGAAAGGTGTGTCTCATCTGTACTGAGAGCTATCTTGTCAGGATGATTCTTAAGAGAATTTAAAAATCCATCCTGCATCATCTCTGGTTCATATTCCTTTACAAATGAGTTGGCCTCATTTCTTGCCTTAAGACTTTCTGCACTTAGTTCAATTGGCTCCTTCTTCTCAAGAAGGACATCTGTGTTATCTACAAAATCAATCAAAATCTGCTTGAAGCTTTCAAACATCTGATCAATTAAGGCCTCATCAAACACGCCATCTCTTACATCCCAGTTTACCTTTGCGCCGCCATTTTCATCGCAGGCCTGGCAATCAATGTAAACCTGTGGAGTCTGACTAATCTTGTAAATGACATTTCGCTTTACAGTCGCGTCGTCAGAGCTTGCAAGTCCAAGTGTACTTGTGAATACCACTGGGATAATGACATTTTTCTTTTTGTATTTTGTAAGGCGACGGAGAACCTCAACACCAGAAATCTGGTTGTGCTCCAAATCATCCCACAGATCATTTTGAATCTTCTGAACACGCTCTAAAAATGTCTTGCTGTGGTCAATGTCGATTGAAGTAATATTTACATCTGTGAAATCACCAACAACATCATTTACACCTTCCACCTCAAGTGGACGGGTAAACATAGTAGAGTTGATACAGAATTTATCATTTCCAGACCATCTAGCTACTACCTCAGAAAGGGCTGAAAGCACAAGCACAGATGCAGTAACCTGATTATCCTTTGCCACCTTGCAAAGCTTTTCCCATTTTTCTTTTTCAAAGAAAACTTTTTTCTGTGTGAAGCTGCTTGTTTCGATTCCAATCTTTTTAATAACTGGAATATCCGCTGCCTCTCCCATAGTAGGAAGCTTTGCTTCCCAATAATTTTCTGCTTCACGTTTTGCAGGACTAGTTATCTTCTTTAATCTATCCTGATATAAAATCACATCTCGATATCTAATAGTCTTATCCATAGGAGCATCGATATCGCGATAGTATTTCTCTAAGTCATTAAGGATTAAGTTCATGCTTAAGAAATCAGCAATCAACATATCAAGTGAAAAGTAAACAATACTCTTCTTTCCCTCAAGGGATACTGCCAAATCACACATTGGCCATTTTCCAAGCTCGTACTGTTTGTCACAAAGCTCAGCTCTTAAGGCTTCAACTTCTGATTTATCTGCCCCATTATTTAAATCAATGCATTTTACATCCACATAAGGAACAGATTCCTGAATAATCTGATAACCTACATCAAATACAATTGCTCTTAGCATGTCGTGCTTTGCAATTACTTTGTTCCATGCACGCTCTAAAAGCTTTGGATCAATTTCTTCATCGAACTCTACTTCCAGGTATCCATGGCAGGCAACTCCACCTAACTCGTAGGTATTGCTGCGTCCCATTACATATGAATTTTGAATATCATTAAGTGGGAACTTTTCATATCTTGCTCCCTCATCCTCTGAAAAAGTAAGAAGCTTATTATTGTTATTTAAAAATACAATGAAATCTTCTTTTCGATTAATCAAAAACTCTTTTATCTCTGGTGTAACTGCACCCTTTGGCGCTTTGAATTTCAATTGATTATCCTCGCACCAAATATGGATATTCTTCAACTCTAGTTCTTTAATCTCTTTGGTTAAATCTAGCTTTTCCATTATTCACCTCATGTTGCAAATTAATAAGTGTCTACTAGATGCCTAAATAACATCCTCCTCCATCTCTTCCATGTTGGCCTCTACGATTTGTCCTAATGCTTTGATGGTTGGAGATTTGTATAGCATGTTGGTTGTCCACTTAATACTTGGGTCAACCTCTTTTTTCAATTTGGAAACTATGGAAACAGCTTTTAAGCTGTCGCCACCAATTGAAAAATAATTGTCTTCTCGAGATATTTCTTTAATCTCAAGTACTTCAGACCAAACTTTATATATGGCCTTTTCGATATCTCCCTGTGGAGCCACAAAAGACTCTCCCACAAGTTCATCTTCAATAAGCTGCTTAATAGCTTTTCTATCTGGCTTTCCATTGGCTGTTACTGGAATCGAATCCATCAGCTTGAATATTTCTGGAACCATGTAATTTGGAATATAGTTTTCAATATCCGCCACCAGCTTTTCTTCATCGAAATCGCTTTTTGGCAACTGATTCTCATCTATAACCACTGCCGCTGCCAGTCTCTTTCTCTTTGTTTCATCAATTATGCAGACCACAGCGTTTTTGATGTAATCAATTCTGTTTATGCCGCTTTCTACCTCGCCGATCTCGATACGGTAGCCTTTGATTTTCACCTGATGATCCTTGCGTCCTAAGAACTCAATGGTCTCATCATCCCAAATCAATCCCTGGTCACCTGTTCTGTACCAAGAAATCTCATCCTCTATAAATTTCTGGTTGGTAAGATTTTCATCACCCTTGTAACCCTTTGCCACACCGTGACCGCCAATCCATAATTCGCCTGCCACATAAAATGGACAAATTCTTCCCAGCTCATCTACCACTCGATAGGTCTGACCAGCAAGAGGTCTGCCATACGGAATGGACTTCCATTCATCAGGAATAGTATCTGGAACCAAAAGATAATTTGACCAAATAGCTGCCTCTGTAGCGCCACCCATAGCAATGACTTTTCCGTCGGAATTTAGCTTCCTAAATCTACTTGTTAAATCAAGTGGAATCCAGTCACCTGAAAGTAAAGCTGTATCCACACTAAGTGGCTCTCCTAAGCTTTCAAAATAAGTAACACACATATCAAAAGCCATTGGAGTTGAGTTCCATAGATTGACCCCGTAATTTTCTATGGCCTGAGCCCACTTTTCTGGATTCTTAGCATTCTCTTCATCTAATACAACTAGTGTTCCGCCTGCTCCAAGTATTCCAAACATGTCATAAACGGATAAATCAAAGTCAAAGGAAGCAACCGCCAAAGCAACAGAATTACTGTCCACATTTGCAAGTCTTGTAACCTCATCGATTGTATTCATGGCGCTTTTGTGAGAAATCTCAACGCACTTTGGAACACCGGTGCTACCTGATGTCATTATGATATAGGCGCTATCCTCACCTGAGTTTATGTATGCATCAAGACTATTTTCTCTTGAATTAACCTGTGAGTAATCCTCAATCACAAAGGCTAAATCAATTTGGGATGAAAGCTGCTTGATTCGCTCCTTAGGCTGAGCCGCTCCTATAGGCACATAGCAGGCTCCCGACATCAAAACACCCATACAGCAATAAATCTGCTCTAGCGAGCGTGGTATTCTCACACCCACATAATCTCTTGGTTTAACACCATTTTCTTTTAGATAATTTGCCACCATAGAGGCATTTTCAAGCAGGCCTCTGTAAGTGACCTTTTTATCATCTATGGCATCAATAAGAGCAATGCTATCTGGAGCATCAAGACACGCGCTCATTACATCAGTAATTAAGCTCTTGTCTTTTGCAAGGTATGCTGTCACATTTTCGATTTCTTTTTCATAAAAACCGAGCTGATATTCTGGAAGAAGGTCGTGAACTTCCTTCCACTGACTTTCATCCGTTAGCTTTGTAAGAAGATTTACAAGAGCCTGTTGCATATCTTCAAGCATTGATTCTTCAAAAAGTCCCACTACAGAATCCCAGCATATTTGAAGCATGCCGTCTCTTTCATACATTTGAAAGTCAAGCCACACCTGAGGAGTCTGGGAAATCATATAGCTCATATCAGAAAAAACTCTTCTGGAATTTGCTGTCTCAATTGAAGCGTCGATATTGCAGGCAAAAACAACTGGTGCAACAATATTCATGTTTCCATTTTTCTTTTGCACCATTCGCTGGACCTCAACCCCTGAGCATGAATCATGGCTCATGTTCTCAAGAAATGTTTTCTTAATCCGTATAGACGTATCAAGAAATGTTTCCCCAGCTTTTCTGTGATAGTCAACAAGAAGTAGATTAGTGAAATCTGCCACCATTTTTTCTACATTCTCATCCTCCATTTTTCTATCAAACAAAGGAAGATTTACAAAAAAGGATTCCTGATTGCACCATCTTTCAATAACCAGACAGTATGCTGTTAGAAGCACCATTGATGGAGTAATTTCATATTTTGCGGCTATAGATTTGATTTTTCTCCAATAATCCGCCTGGATATCCTTTTGTCTTCTTTCAAATTTCTGAGTTTCAAGTTTTTCAGGCTCCACCTTAAGATGTAAGTTTGGAGTACATTCTGGCATGTTATCCACTTTGCCCTTCCAAAACTCTATATCCTCCTGGCGTTTTTGGCTATCTATGTTTGCCTGGTCTGCCAAATAATTTTTGAAGGTATAACTTCCTAAATGCGTAAGCTTTCCTGTTTCGTATGCCACGGCCAAATCATCTAAAATAATTCCTATACTGGCCACATCGGCAACTAAAAGGTCCACATCCAAAATCAACTTTGATTTACTGTCAGGAAGTTTTATAAGGGCAAGTCCTGCCACCTGACCAAGGGCTACTTTTAGCTTTCTGTGACTTCTAGACTCTCGTAAGCTATTTATCTGCTTTTCAATCTCATCATCAGAAGCCTTAGTACAATCAACAACTGTTATCTCCCTTGAATAAGGAGCTTCCATAAACTGTTGCATGCCATCCTCAGAGAATTTTGCTCTAAGCATTGGATGTTTGTTTTGGACCATGTTCCATGCATCCTCAAGTCTTGCAGCATCAATATCTTGGCCATCAAATTCCATATATGCGTGGCAAGAAACTTTTCCAAGAGTTCTCTCCTCATCTCGCCCAGCAAGATATGCATACTGGACATCTGTCAATCTAAATGGGCTATTGTCTGCTTCTGTAGATTCATTGGTTTTGTCCCTCTTTTTAGTTTTTACTTCTGCAGATTCAATCAGCTTTATCCAGGCATCTACATTCGGAGTGGCAAAAAGCTTTGCAAATGGAATTCTCAATCCGTATTTACGTAGACGGCTGGAAATTTGCATTGCCATAATTGAGCTAAGACCAAATTGAACAAGGTTATCAGAATCAGAAAATGAAGCGCCCGACAGTTGCTTAGCTAACTCTTGTCTTATAAACTCTATAGCCTCATTCTTTACATCTTTGCTCATATTATTTCTCCCATTTTCTTAAGTTCTTTGCGATTGATTTTGCCCACATTTGTAAGCGGCCAATCAGAAACATACTTGATTTGATCTGGAAGCTTAAAAGCTGCCACCTTATTAGATATCAAGAATTCTCTGATTTCATTAAGCTTTAACGTCTCTTCATCATCACGGATAAACACGCATATCTTTTCGCCCAGATTGTCATCCTTGATTCCAACCACCTGCACATCCTCAATTTCCGGATGAGATACAAGCATGTCTTCGAGTTCTGTTGGGTCAATTTTTTCTCCAGCTCTGTTAATCATTTCCATAAGGCGACCAACTACCTGGATGTTTCCATCCTCGCAGAATCTAGCTCTGTCACCTGTAAGGAAATAGCACTGGTCATCTACACACTCTTTGGCACCTTTGAAATAACTGTAAATAGTGTAAGGCCCGCGAGTAATCAAATGACCGAACTCTCCTGCCGGCAAATCTTTTCCCTCTTCATCCACAATTCGTGGCTCATCATAGCTTGATACCGGTGTGCCCTGCTTGTAAAATCTGGTTTCATCATCGTCATCAAGTTTTGTTGTACAGATTAATCCTTCTGCAATTCCAAATACCTGCTGTAATGTGCATTCAAAACTCTCCTCAATTCTCATAGCCAAGTTTGGATCAAGAACTGAGCCGCCGATTTGAACAACCTTAAGTGTGGATAAATCAAAATCGTCGTACTCAAGTAAATCGATGCACATATTAGCAAGGACAGGAACAAGGGCTGTTATAGTAACTCCCTCATCTTCAATAAGACCTAGAATTTCATCAGGACTTGAAACAGAAGCGATTACAACTCGACCACCTGTCAAAAGGGTTCCGATAACTCCAGGACACCCCCATGGGAAATTGTGCTCAACAGGAAGGGAAACAAGATACACGCTTTCTTCATCTAGCTCGCATCTTTTTGCCACCTGACTTGCCATGTAAAGGTAATCCCCGTGTCGTCTAGGAATAAGCTTTGGTATTCCTGAGGTTCCACCTGACAAAAGATATAACGCCACAGAACTAGGGGATATATTCTCTACCAGCACGTCAGCCCTTTCTTTGTACAAATCTTCAGTGGAAAGAAATGATTTACAGTCTCCTGAAACCAGAACTTTTCCCTCATAGCCCATCTCTATCACTTCATCTGCTAGGCTTAAATAGTCAAATCCCATAAATGAATCCGCTATTACGTATCCAGTAGCATCTGCATTTTTGAGAATTCCATATATCTCATTTTTTCTTTGGGCTGGAAGCGCGAAAATCGGAATAATTCCCGCCTTAAACATTCCAAAGACAAGGGCTATGAATTCGTAAGAATTTGGAAGTTGAACCACAATATGTTCTCCTGGCTTGAATCCCATTTTCAGCAATCCATTTGCAGCTCTACTTGCCTTTTCATTTAAATCTTCGTATGAATAGTCCACCTGATCAAATGTGACTGCTACCTTATCCTGGTATTTTTCAGCCCAGTTTTCTAAGGCTTCTCCAAGAGTGGTATCTATCCACACTTCTTTTTTATAGTGAGCTTCCAGCTCTTGTTTAATAGATAAATTCATAACTATTCTCCATTGAAACACCGTTTCATTGCTTTAAAAAATTTTAAAATACCCCCAAAGAGAGTCTATTCTCTTCAGGGGAAAATTTTTACGCTGCCTGTAATTCCTTCTTAGCAAAATGCTTTTTAAGGATTGCGTGTCCTACAAAGATGCCTGCAAAAGCAAGTACGAATACTACAACAACTGCAAGTACACCCATAACACCTGTTGCACACTTAATCATAGCATCCATCTGTTCTGGAGTCTGGCCTCTTGCAATCCAGTCTTCCTTGTAGCTCTCCATAAAGAACATTGAAGGGAGAATTGAGCCGAGAGCCTGTCCCACATGGAACACACCTGATGCAACAGCAAGCTTCCATACAGCTGGCTTTGCCTCGCGAGATGCAATTATATCAGCGATAACTGCAGCTACCATAGATGTGATAACCCATGGAATATATCCTGCACCCATGATGCTGAAAAGAATCATTACGATTGCCTGCATCAATGTAAACTGAAGGAACTTTCCAACCTTTCTGCTTACAAAATACAATACAACGCCTGCAAGAAGACCGCATACTCCTGGGCTTATTGCATGACCAAATGGCCCAAATACCATAGCAAGCATTCCGCCGATGTTGTAAATAATAAAGTAAAGTGCTGTAAGTAAAGCAACCATTACCACATCCTTAATTTTTAACATTTTCATATTATTCTTCCTCCTGCATTTGCATAAAAATATTATTTAATTCAGATAAGCTTGACTCATCTAAAATAAAATCTTTTTCAATAACCCCATCCTGTAGATATACGATTCTATTGGCCACATGGCGTATAAATTCATAGTCGTGGGATATTACAAGTACTCCCGCTTTTTCTTTTAGCTTTTTTATTTCCTTGGAAACATTAAGCATGGAGTACACATCAAGTCCACTGGTAGGCTCGTCAAAAATAATTAATTCTCTGTCACATAGCATTCCCATTCCGATCTGTAGTCTTTGCTTTTGTCCACCACTCAAATCAAATGGATGCTTGTATTTATATTTAGAAAGTCCTAAATACTCAAGAATTTCATCTATAGCCTTTGGGTCATTTTTTACAAGCTCAAGCTCATTTTCTACAGATGTACCAAAAAGCTGATAATCAGGATCTTGCATGATAAAAAATGGAAATCCATCTATATCAACAACGCCACTATCAGGCTTGATACTCTTACATAGAGTCTTTGCTATAGTTGTTTTGCCTGCCCCATTATTTCCTACAAGCACTGTAATCTCCCCTTTGTTCAAGGAAAGATTTACGCCTTTTAAGATATCTTTGTAGCAAACATTTTCTAGTCTTGCCACAGTCTTTTCTTGAGATGTATTCTCTGAAAAAGGTATGTTTATAGAAAAAATATCAAAGCTTCTTGTGTTGTATGAACCCTTTTTGAATTCATCTTCGCTATTGCAAATCACAAGCTTTCCATCATCCATAAAAAGCACTTTATCAATGACGCCACTCAAATAATAAAATCTATGATCTGCAACTATAACTGTATAGCCCTTGTCTCGAAGCTTTTTCAGAATTCTTCCAAGCTTCATGGCGTTACCGTAATCTAAATTCGCGGAAGGTTCATCAAACAAAAGCACTTTTTGTTTCATGGTAACCGCCGAGGCAAGAGCTATAAGTTGTCTCTCTCCGCTAGATAGAGAAAAAATATCTCTATCTAATAAATCATCTAAACCAAATGTGTTTTTCAAGCTTTCAAGTCTTTCCTGCATCTCCCTTTTAGAAAATCCATAGTTCTCCATAGGAAATACAAGCTCGGCTGTGGTATTGTCTGTAAAAAACTGAGAACGGGGATTTTGAAATACAGAGCCAATCAACTGATTAAGCTGATGCATTTTTAAATCGCTGTAATTTTCTCCCTCAATAGAAAGAATCCCCTTCATTTCTCCTTCTGTAACCGAAGGAATAAGGCCATTTAAACACTTTAAAAGTGTAGGTTTACCGCTACCGCTATAGCCGCTTAATAGAACTATTTCTCCCTCGGCAATGGTAAAGCTAATATCGCTTATACCTTCTGATGATTCCTCGTAACAAAAACTCAAATCATCTGCTTTTATAACATTTGCTTCCATACAAAACCTCCAGCTAATCCTGCGACAAATACTATAAGGACTAACGCATCAATAAATGTGACTTTTTCCTCGTAATAAGATGTTCTTCTCATAGGAGCATCTATACCTTTTACCAGGCCTGCCGCCGTAACTTCCTCTGCAAGAGCGGCGCATCGAAACAGCTGAGGAACTATAAAATACTGAAAACTTTTCACAGGCTGTTTCCATGTGAACCCTATTCCTCGAAGTCTCATTGATTCTGTTATGTATGAAAACTCTCTTCTAAATGTAGGAATATATTTAAGGGTGATAGTAACTGCCACCACCAAAACTCTCGGAATGTGCATTGTCTCAAGAGCCGAAAGCAGCTGAGCCGAATTGTACTTTGTCACTAAAATAGTAGCCAGCGCTATGCATGGAACCGATTGAACTATGACAATTATAAAAAGTCCTAAAAACTCTGTTCCTTTACTCTGCATTGTCAAATAGTAAAGTCCCATCATCAGAGCATATACAGCCCAAAATCCTGCCAATCTTTTAAATCTTCCCATTAAGATAAACAGCGCAGATGCAAATACCAAAAGGTAGATTTGCAAATACTTACCACTCATAAATATATACATGGATGGTGCTATTATATTTATGATGATTAAAACAATCGGGTTTATTTTTAAAGCTTTCAAAATACTTACCGCCTATAGCCTTTTCTAATTTTCGTTAGCTAATACTAACCTCGTATAAAGTACACTAACTCCTCTATTTTGTCAATAAATATACGCAATAAAAATTATCAATAAAAAAAGATGGACCAGGGGGACGGGGTTAGTGGGCCATTTTCTGACAATTTTCTTGAAAATGGCCCACTAACCCCGTCCCCCTGGTCCACTCCACTATGCTTGTAGTGAAACCATACGGGTGTATACTCCATCTTGCTGTATCAAAGAATCATGGTTTCCTCTTTCTATGATTTCACCATCAGATACAACAAGGATTTGATCTGCGTCCTTTATTGTCTTTAGTCTATGGGCTATAACAAGAAGTGTTTTATCCTTGCAAAGCTCTGATATTGCCTCTTGAATAGCTCTTTCATTATCTGCATCTACACTTGCTGTAGCCTCATCTAAAATTACTATTGGAGAATCCTTGAGAATACATCTTGCAATAGAAATTCTCTGCTTTTCACCACCAGAAAGGGATGCTCCGCCTTCACCAATTACAGTATCAAATCCCTCTGGAAGTTCCATAATAAAGTCATAGCATCTAGCTTTTTTTGCAGCCTCAATTACTTCCTCTTTAGTGGCATCAGGTCTTCCTATAGCGATATTGTTATAGACAGTATCCTGGAAAAGATAAACTCTCTGAAATACCATACTAATCTGATCCATCAAACTACCAAGAGACACATTTTTTATATCTTTTCCTCTGACTGAAATGCTTCCCTCCTTGATATCCCAAAATCTAGCAAGAAGAGATGCTATCGTAGATTTTCCACCGCCTGATGGTCCAACCAAGGCTGTCATCTCACCCTTCTTTACTTTAAATGATACATTTTTGAGTACATCCTTTTGGGTGTAGCCGAAGTTTACGCCCTTGTATTCTATCTCAGCTTCTTCATCCTGTACCTTAACCTTATCAGATAAAGTTTCCTTGCCGCTATCCTTAAGCTCTTCTGCCGCAAATACCTCTTCTATTCTATCAAGACTTGCATTTGTTACGGTAAGACGCGCCATCTGTCCATAGTAACTTTTAATCGATACAAATAAATCGAAAAGGAACAAAACCATTCCTATCATATACAAAGCCGATAGTTCTCCGCCTGAATATAAAATTCCTGATAAAACAAGCATCAGGGATGTTCCAATTCCAAATGTAAGATAAAGCATTCGCGCCCATGGTCCATAGGCTATTTCAAAATGAATACTTTCTCTGCAGCTTTTTTCGAATTCATCTGAAAGTCGCTTAGACTTGTCACCAAGCATGTTGAAGGACTTAATAATTCCTATACCTTCTGCAAAATCAAGAACCTCCTCTGTAAGGGACTCAGCACCTTCTTGTTTGATAACAGAGTGCTTCAAAGTAGTTTTAAGCATTAAGTTTCCTACAACTATAAATGTCCCAACAATGAGCACTGATAGTAGACCAAGTCTAAAATCCATCACAAACATCATTACAATCATTATTCCCTGAGAAATAATAAATGAAACTAGTTCCGATAAAACACCCATACAATTTTCTTCAATGAAAACCATATCCGTTGCAAGAACAGCACTTATTTTTCCGATGTTTCCCTCTGTAAAATATCCCATAGGAAGCTTTCTCAAATGGTCACCGAGTCTCATTCTCATATCCGCAAATACCTTATAGCCTGTGGCTGACTGAAGCACATTTGTTATATGCTCAAATACTGCTTCAAGCACAATACTTGCAACAATTCCAATTCCCAGATACAAGCATTTCCTCTTATCCATAGTGCCTTCCATGAAAAAGCTAATAGCAAAAAAGCTTAGGAAAAGAGGTACTTTCATCATTATTCCTTTGATAAATGATGTTATATATGAGGTTCTTATTCGACTGCTATAAACTCCTGTCATAGCAACTATTCTATGTAATATCTTTAACATGCCTTTCCCCCCTTAATCTTCCATGTACTTGCACTTACTGATGCATCCCAGAATTTTTTATACTCAGGGCAGCTTTCCAGCAATTTATCATGTTTGTCGGCGGCTATGCACTGACCTTCCTTCATAACACAAATCTTGTCTGCATTTTTCACTGTAGAAAGTCTATGGGCAATAACAAATACAGTTTTACCTTTGATGATCTCATCAAGAGCTGCATTTAATTTTTCCTCATTTTCAGGATCCATAAATGCTGTAGCCTCATCCAAAACAATAATAGGAGCATCCTTAAGAATTGCTCTGGCCAAGGAAATACGCTGTCTCTCTCCTCCCGAAAGCTGCTTGCCGCTATCACCTGCCAATGTCTCAATTCCCTTTGGAAGTCTGTCTAAGAATTCATCACACTGAGCCCTTCTGGCTGCATCTAATACTTCTTCTCGTGAAGCATTAGGTCTTCCAATCAAAATATTCTCATAGAGGGTTGTGTTGAAAAGGAACTGCTCTTGAGAAACGTAAGATACCTCATTGTTTAATGCCTCAAGAGACATGTCAGTTATATCCTGACCACCGATTGTTATGCGTCCCCCATCTATGTCATAGTAATGAACAAGTAGCTTTGCCAGTGTGGACTTGCCGCTGCCGGATTCTCCAACAAGAGCCGTTGTAGTATTCTGTTTTAATTCAAGATTTACTCCATGTAATACTTCCTTGTCGTCGTAAGAAAACTTAACATTTTCAAATACGATATTTCTGTCAGTTCCTGTAAAAGGTGCATTCCCCTCATTAAGAGGTGGTTTATCCATGAGATTTTCAAGCTCTGTAATCTTATAATCAAGCTGTGGGAACTTACCTGCAAAATTAAGGGCTTTCAAGAAGGATGGTCCCACTGCAAATGACATACAAATAACTAGAATTAATTTATCAAGAGCAAGACTTCCTGTAATAACCCATAATGCTCCAACAGGAAGAATCAAAAGTGTAAGACAAGGAAGAATGCTTGAATACATTGCCATCCATGGCCAACAAGCCTTGTACCAGGCAATAGTAAAATCGCGATAATTTCTAACCACTTCCCCAAACTTCTTGTATGAATCTCCATCCTTATTGAATACCTTTACAACTTCCATACCATTTACATATTCAATAATTGTGTTGTTCATCTTTGCCGCTGATTCATAATATGCATTCATCTTTGAATAGCCTTGCTTCATCATCATGCCCATAGCAAACATGCCAACAACAATAGGAACAAGTGATAAAAGTCCTAGCCTAAAATCACAGATAAACATAAGTACAATGATTAGTATAGGAACAGCAATATTCGCAATGCCTTCTGGTATTGCATGAGCAAGCAAAAGCTCTATCATGTCTATGTCGTCTGTAAAAACTTTCTTAATGCGACCAGTGCCTAGATTTTGGATATTACCAAGGGATTGTTTCTCCAGTTTCCCTTGAAGAGAAACTCTCAAATTTTTCAAAGTGTTATAGGCACTTATGTGAGAAAATGTAAGTCCCTGCACATACGAGAAAGAGTAGATAACCTCGCAAATAGCAACAGCCAGTACTCTTAACATAACAAATTGAAAACTAATACTCTCGCCTTTGGTTAGGGGTGAAAGTATTTGATAAAGAAAATAATATGGCATTACACTTGCCACAATACCAATACACATAGCTACAACAGCCCATATTGTGTATTTCTTGTACTCTCCTATATAAGGAGCCACTTTTTTAAACATTTTTTCTCCTTCCGTGTTAGTTTTGACTAACCATAATGTTTATTTTAAGCCGTCTTTCGACGGCCTAATTTCATTTTCATTTAAGTCCGATTGCATTTGCCCAATCAAAAAATCGACATAAAACTTTGCAATGACTCTCTATCTCCTTCCATGACATTTCATGGATAAAAGGCTCATATATAGAATTCCAGAAGGATGTGCAAAGCACATGCATTTCCTGCTTGGTTATCTCAACATTTGCAAGACCTCTTTTTCTCGCTTCCTTGTAATATTTCATGTAAGCTTCTGTCATCTGAGAAGAAAAATCATGCCTGTAATCTTCATAGATTGTGCCTGCAGATTTTTCTAGCAGTAATGCAAATTCATCCCTGTAATCCCAAATCATCTTGAACACATCAAGTGTATATTTTTCATTCATAACCCAAGTATTTTTCACCTCGTCATCAGTCATGGCTGAAAAATCTAACCTTGAACGTTCTCCTATAAATTCTTTAAATGCAAGAACAGCCTCCTCCACAACTGCGCAAAAAAGCTCTTCCTTGCCCTTATATCTCTTGTATACGGCTCCTGTTGTAACACCTGCATTATCACAAATGGTCTTAAGCTCGGCCTTTAAAAAGCCCCTTTTCATAAACTCGGCTTTTGCACTTTCAAGAAGCCGAGGATCTATACTTGTATCACGTACTGACATGATTTACGTCCTTTCTCTCACCGATAATTCAATTATCGATAATAGGTTTATCACTATTCCCAATTTTTGTCAAGTGTAGATATGCATCCTAATTTGTATTATTATCATTACCATGAGTACAAAAGTTTATTTTCTTAAAGACAATACTGAAAACTGGGGACCGGTACATGATTATTTATCCGGTTTCGTTTCTGCTGAGCGCAGAGAAAAAATTAATAGATATAAATTTGAATCAGATAGAATGCTTTCCCTCTACGCAGCTGTAATCACAAGGCTTGCCATTGTAAGGGAGACCGGTATCAAAAATGATGAGCTGGTATTTGACTGCCCCTATATGAAAAAGCCTACATTGTCTGCGCCAAAGACAGATACTCCTCTGGACTTTAATTTTTCTCATACCAAGGGAGCAGTTCTTATGGGGCTTTCTACAGATTCGACAATAGGCGTTGATGTTGAGCGAATCCGCAAAGCGCCCTTTAACACCATGAAAATGGTCTGCCACCCTGCCGAGGCCGACTATATTAACAGCTCCTCTGATAAAGAAAAGGCATTCTTTGAAATTTGGACAAAAAAAGAGGCCTACACAAAGTGCATGGGAACCGGTCTTTCTGTTGACCTGAAATCCATAAACACTTTGGCTGCCCCTATATGTGAGAATATTGAAACATTTATACAAGATGGATATGTATGCTCTGTTTGCACACTAAAAAAATAGAGCTTTACTTTTTTCCTATCAAAATTTTGGAACCTGAAAGCCCCATCCAAGTGGCTTCAGTTTTATTCATAAACATTCCACTTGTAGTATCGATTAGCTTGACCTCTTCGTATCCCATATCTTTAAGCTGCTTAACGAACTCATCCATATTGCCATATTTGCTTTTTGACATAATGTCATGAATCACAAAAGTCCCGCCCTTCTTAAGAGTTCTAAAAGTCTCAAGAAGCAATTCATGTCTGTCCTTACTTGAAATATTGTGATATACGTAGTTGCTTGTTACAGCATCAAAACTCTCATCTTCAAATTCTAGCTTGCATGCATCTCCCTGTTCAAATACTATATTCGAAACTCCTTCTGCCAAGGCGTTCTTTTCACATAGTTCTTTGCTAAATGAAGAATATTCCTTCCCCCATCTATCAATTCCTAAGATTGCGGCATTTGGATTTTTCTTAGCACAAGCTATTGCAAGTGCTCCACTTCCACATCCCACATCAAGACACACTCCACCATCCGGGATTTTCACATAGGAAGATACCCCTTCTATTATCTGTCTAGATAGCTGTCTTGAGCCATTATAAGAAAAAGCCTTGTACATCAAATACATCCAAAGCACTGTAAATGCGCATAGTATGGTAACAATCAAAAGCACCTTTCCTATTATTGAATCTAGACCTACTATGGCTGTAACAACGCCTACCACAGCCGTCCCTGCCAGAGTCCCATATATCATTTCCTTTGGCATCCAATTTTTATAATCAGCACTCATATAGCCTCCATAAGTTTATAAATTGACCAAAACTTTTTCCTAAAAAAATTACTTCTTGGCGATTACAGTAACCCAAGGTTTGCTTTCGTGACGATCTGTCTTTATCTTTGAAAAACCTGCCACTGAAAGTGCACTTTCAATCTCGTTGACAGTGTGACACTTCATTCCATCTACCATCTTCTCATACTTAAGGCTAGCCTGATCATCTCCAGTTGCCTCATTGACAATCATAAATGTTCCGCCTGGTTTTAGTGCTTTGTTTACCTCGGAGAAACATTTTTCTAGACCAGGCCAAAAGTAAATTGTTTCAAATGCTGTAGCAAGGTCGTACTGCTCGTCAATATTAAGAGCGGACACATCTCCCTTTTGTACGCTGCAACGTCCATTTTTAATCATTTCAGAATTAAACTGCTTTGTCTTTTCAAGAGAAGTCTCTGAATAATCAACAGCAGTAAGCTTTGATGAAGGATACTTTTGCAAAAGCTGATATGCATTTCTTCCGCCTCCACAGCCAACTTCCAGTATCTGTTCCGGCGCAATAGTTGTAAGATGTGATAATCCCCAGTCTGCAACTTTTGCGTGGCCATTATTCATACCATCAAGCATCATTCCTCCAAGAAATCCCTCTGGTTTTCTTGTTTGATTCATAAACTTTTTAAAAAGTCCCATATTTCAATTCCTCCCTATTTAGGTTTTTTTGCTGATTTCATATTACTACTTACTGTTAGTCTTGTCTAACTCTTTTTGTTTAATCCTTCACTATTGATTCATTTTCCCATGAAAGCATCAAAAAAGAGTGTGCTGCATACACAACACACTCTATTGTTTGTGTTAAATGGACCACTACCCCCGTCCCCCTAGTCCATTTCGATATCGTACATATTTCTCAGCTCTACAGCTTTTCGCTCCACTTCTTCTATGAATTCTCTGGAGGAAATAAGTCTTGCTCCTGCACCTCGGATGATAACCTGCTCCAGTCCATCTGAAGTGACAACAGTGATATCGTATTTTTTGCCATGTTCATGGGTAAAGCGCTCAATATAAGCATCTGCAGTCTGAGCCTCTGCAGTAAATACCTGATGGATGTTTAAATAGTCAGAAGCAGTGACCTCGTGCCCCTTTACTCTATAGGCATCAAATACCGCAATTACGTTATAATCAGTCATGGCCTTATAGTTGCTAAGAATATCAAGAAGCTTTCCTCTGGCTCCATCTAGATTCACATCCAAAACTTCCTTCAGCTCTGGCCATGCGTAAATCAGATTGTATCCATCCACCAAAAGATATTTTTCCTTGGCCTTAATCTCCTTTGGCGCCTTGTAAACATAATCGGAGTCAACGCGGCGAACTCTATCTCCATCGCCATAATGCCATCCCTTTTTAGGATTCTTGCCGTGATTACTGTGGGTTGCCATATGAAGAATCTTATCTATCTCATCTGGATCAAGCCATTCATCCACGCCGTGATTCATGCGCTTTGTTGGAATCTCGTCAAAATCCTTAGAGGCATTTTTATCAACCATACATGGCACATGACACTTTTCCTTTACCTCATACCAAGGCACAATATCTCCTGCCCCATGGCTGCAAAAAACTGAAGATGCTGGATTGTCTACATCCTCATCAGGATTATATCCGGACGCTTCGATTACCTCAGCCTCATTGTGACAAGCATCATATCCATCATAAATCAGGGATATTCTACCCTCACCCTTTGTAAATGTTGCCAGCTGAACCTGATAATTTCTGATAGTGCTAGCTGGAGCACGACCTGCAAGAACAGAAACTCCATCAACCTCATCGGGAGCATCAAATGTACCATTCATATTTTGAATGTCCGTCATAACACGGCCAATCATATTCCCTGGCACCGCGATCTCAAATTTGAAATAAGGCTCAAGCACCTTCGTTCCAGCCTCCATCAGCCCCTGCCTGATAGCACGATATGTGGCCTCTCTAAAATCGCCTCCCTCTGTATGTTTAATATGGGCTCTGCCACCAACAATCGTAAATTTAATATCTGTAATAGGAGCTCCAATGGCAACTCCCAAATGTTCCTTCTCTAAAATATGAGTCTCTATAAGTCTCTGCCAATTAAGGGCCAGCTCATCTGTAGATACATTGGCCTCCACCTGAATACCACTGCCCGACTCAAGGGGCTCCATTAAAATGTGAGCCTCCGCGTAATGGCGAAGTGGCTCAAAATGTCCCACTCCCTCAACAGCTGCTGCAATAGTCTCTTTATAAAGCACACCACATTCTACAAATTCCACCTTGTAAGAAAGCTCGTTTTCAATTCTTTGGGTCAAAATCTCAGTCTGAACCTGCCCCATCAAATTGATTTTTATCTGCTCTAGGCTCGCATCCCAGGTCACATTTAGCGAAGGGTCCTCCTGGTTAAGATTCATAAGATTTGGAAATGCCACTCTTGGAATCGTATCATCTAAAAATGAAATCTGATACTGCAAAACCGGCGTAAGGCTAAGCTCTTCTCTGTCATTTTCAACACCAAGTCCCTGACCTGCATATGTCTCCTTTGGCCCTACCAGCGCCACTATATCAAAAGCTTTTGCCTCATCAACCTGCTCATATTTATTGCCAGAATATACTCTAATCTGGTCTACCTTTTCTCCATTTGGAAGTACATCTTTTACCTTAATAGAACCACTTGTGATTTTAGTAAATGTCAGTCTGCTATCTCGTCCTAGACTTTCTATCTTGTAAACTCTAGCTCCAAAATCCTCTGATTCTCTGGCCTTCATTCTATCCTGATTTTCACTGGCCATAAGAGACATAAATGAAAGCAGCTCATCTACGCCATCATTTTTCAGCGCTGAGCCAAACAATATAGGATAAATCTTTCTAGAATTAAATAGCTCTGCCACAGTGGCATCAGAAATACTTCCTGTCTCAAAGTACTCCTCCATGGCCGCCTCACTTTCAGATGCGATGGCTTCCTTGTCCTCAAGGTCTACACAGTTGTCAGCAAGCTCTGTCTTTATGTTTCCAATCAGACTACCCTTTCCAGCATTTTCCATATCCATTTTATTAACGAAAATAATTGTTGGAATCTGAAATTTCTTAAGAAGAGAGAACAGTGTCCTAGTATGTGGCTGCACACCATCTGTACCGCTTATAAGAAGAATAGCTCCATCTAGCGCCCAGAGAGCTCGCTCCGTCTCAGTTGCAAAATCAACATGCCCCGGAGTATCAAGAAGTGTCATCTCATTTGCGCCATATGAAAAAACTGCCGGCTTTGAGAAAATAGTAATGCCCCTATTTTTCTCCTGCATATCTGTATCCAAAAAAGCGTCGCCATGGTCTACTCGACCTAGCGACGCAATAGCTTTCGCGTTAAATAAAATCGATTCTGAAAGAGTGGTCTTGCCCGCATCTACATGAGCAAGAATTCCCCAAGTAAAATTCATCCTATCCTCCAACCACAGATAGTAAGCTTCATCTTAGCCTCCTGTGATTTTAATTCTCTACGAATTATTATAATCTAAATACTCGATTTCACCAACACTTATATAAAATTCTATTAGGAAAAACTAAGCCTAAATACCTCTTCTAAGTCCAAAGAGATGTAATAAACATAGGCGATGCATCTTCACTTTTTTCAAATCCACAATCCTTATAAAAATGCATCTCGTTATCGTAAGCAATAACAGCTATTCGTAAATAGTTCTTATATTTCTCCTTTACTTTTGCTACAAGAGTTCTTCCAATTGTCTGTCCATGATACATTGGATTTACTAATAGATAATGTACATAGGCGTTCATGATTCCATCATCCATAACACATATCATCCCTACTAGTTTGTCACCATCATAAGCAGAATATACTGTATGGAAATTTTTCATGGCAACTACTAGCTTTTCAGGAAAATGTCCCGATGACCAATCCACTGATAAGAAAAGATCTTCTAGTTCCTCTTTTGTAAAATCATGGGTGTCTCTATAATTAATGTCCATCTTCTCATCCTTCCTTATTGGTTATTAATTTAGCTCCATCTCAGATGGCATATCCGTAAATCCGTATTTCTCATACAGAGGTCTTCCCATATCAGTAGCCTCGAGAGTTATTTCCTTAATGCCCCTCTTTTTTGCTTCATTTACTAGCATCTCAAGGGTCTTAATAGCTATGCCCTGTCTACGATAATCAGGGTTAGTATACATATTCATGATATATGCCTTCTTGCCTGTTGAATTGTGATATGTAGGCATCACAGTATAAAAGCTCACACCACCTGCGCCTACAAATTTATCATCATCCATTACTAAAATCGCAACATGGCTGTCGTCCGCCAGAGCCTTCTCATAATACACTCTAGACTCCCTCTCCACCTCAGTCATATCAACTGAATCATCTAGCTTATTGGCAGCCCTTAAAACCTCTATCCTAGATGTGGTTAATAAATCAATGTCCTTTAGTGTTGCAATTCTGTAGTCAATCATCGCTGTCCTCCTGTAATAATGCACTTCTATAAGTTTCGGCTCCCAATTATTCCCTATAATTACATAATACTTTCCGCCGGATTTAACCACAATTTTACTACACATGGCAATTATTTTTCAAACAATATCTACTATTTACAAGAGATAACTTTCAATAATAGCCTTTATGTTCTGTGAGCTAATTGGGCATCTTGAACTTTCGAATGAAATAATCATATTCTTACCTGGAATATAACCATTCTGTGTATATGAATTAATCTTTGCTACATTTTTATTTGCATAATCCTCATTATCCATCATTCCCAAATGTTCCCATACATACTCACTTCTAAGCCTAACATTTAAAGTAATAAAATCTGGCCTAACAATTCCAATTCCATCTAATGCTAAGGGCATCTCGTATTTATAAGGAACACCATATTGCTCTAATAAATTCGCGATAATCAATTCTGACTTAGACCTTACTCTAACTCCATTATTTGAATAAAATTCAGTGTCATCTATAATTGGCATCGGTGTATAGGAAAGGGATTTCCATCTTTCAATATATAATTCATCTGTTTCAATAAGTGGAACAACTAGCTTCTGACGAGCTTTAGACATTTTGTTGTAGAAATTATTAATGGATTCAACATCATAATGATTAATAAATTTTTCTAGATACTTTCTATTTGCACAAAGCTTTTTATTAATTACTTTTTCATAATCTCTCTGTGCCAGCTTTTTCAATATAGTAATTTCTTCCTTCTTAGCATACTTACGCTGACCGGATTCTTTATCTAGAAAATAATATTGATGGCAGCCATTGCTCTTACTCGTTAGTATTTTTACATCTGGCAATCCTTCTAGTCTAGATAGCGTTTTATTAGATTTATTAATCAAGCCATCTATTTCCTTTAGTTGCAGCTTAAGCCTATCCTTAAAATCTTCCATAACTGATACTCCTCTTCTTGTTTTATTCAAATAGCTATTCTTAAGTTCCATTTTTTACCTAATTGCCCTAAAAATAGTTGCTGTTTTTCTTGTCTTACGTGTGTTTTTCTTAAAAAAGACGACTTCTCGCGTAGTTCCTTTATCCTGTTTTTAGGGCATCTACGTGTGAAACAAACAAAAATTTCAATAGTTCACGTAGAATTCCTATAGATAACTGCCCTGTCTCTTCTCTAGACTATAAAAATCTACGTGATAATAATTCGAATTCCATACAATCTCACGTAGTCCCTGCTAAATCTAGATGCTCGAGCTACGTGCAAAAATGCTAAACTAGTCAACTTCTCACGTAAAAGATGTAAAACCTTATTTATAATCAGGTAAAAGTGGAATATTGCGACGATAATGTCGTCCAGAAATTACAATTCGAATATATGATTCAAAATCCAAAAAGTAATATAACAGCGAATATTAATTATGTCAAGCCATAAAGGTTTTCACGCCTTATAATAAAAAAACCCCTTTCATTAGACTTTTTTGTCTAACAAATGGGGTTCACTTCAACTGCAATCGTTTGGCGATTATCTACTTTTCTCTGTTCCTCAACAGATCTGCAATAACCAGATAAACATATCCCACAATAATCAAAAAGATAAATAGCGCCAGTATCCACCATGCTGTTCCCATAAATGGAAGCTCATCTGAAAATCCAAAGGCACCAGCCTTGCTGCCCCAGTTCAGGAAAAAATATGGGTAGTTGTAGCCCTGGGCAAACTGCCAGTTGTTTACATAGCCAATGCCGGCGTAAATGGCATATAAAATCGGTGGGATAATAACATAAAATACGCTGCTCTTTTTGATATCAAAAGCGCTGCTGACTATAAAAAAGTCAATAACAGAAAAAACTGGAACTACCACATGGGTGAGAATGTTTTGAATATTCCATGCATCCTCGCCAAGTGTAGGCGCAAGCACAAAGCAAAAAACTACACCAGTAAGTGTGATTGCTACTGTTCCTACAAATTTAACCACTTGCCAAACTGCACCAGCTGCCCTGGCTCTAATCATATAGCAAAAACCAATTAATGAAATTATAGCCATGGCGATATTAGACTGAGTGGTGAAAAACATGAAAACTGTAGAGCCACCCATAAAACTATCTCTGCTAGCTAAATAACTTAAAAGTGTGCCTACTATAGCTGAAACAAAAACTATTATTTTAAACAGAAAACTTAATCTCGTCTTAGAAACTGAAATATTACTCATAAAAAAAACCTCTTGATAAAATATTAATTGCATGCAATCAAATTGTATCACGTTTAATAATTTTATCAAGAGGTAAAATTTTTATATCAGAATATATGATGGCTATTCAAAATAAATCAGCTCAACTAGCTTTCTTCCATGTGCCTATTCCACTTTTACAGAAACAATACATATTATTCTGGGTATATAAGCTTCACACCCTGTTCTTTAAAATACTCAATCCACTGGGCTGAGGGCTTCTCGTCAGTAACTACTACATCAAAATCGGTGATTGGGCATATCTTCGAAAATGCCACCTTGTCAAACTTGCTATTATCTACAGCAAGCACCTTTTTGCTGGCACTTCCAAGCATCTTCTGCTTAACCTGGCTGAGCATCTGATTTGAATCAGTGACGCCCTTTGCTAAATCAATTCCCTTGCAGCTGACAATTGCAACATCTGCATGGAATGATTCGATAGCCTGTATACACTGCGGTCCAATCAACGCCAGATATCCTGGTACCAATGCACCCCCAGTAGAAATAACATCACAATCTTCCCTATCAGATAGCTGCAAAAGAATCTCCACCGAATTAGTCAAAATCGTCAAGTTGCTTTTCCCCTCGCAGGCCTTGATGACAGACACTCCGGTAGAGCTTGGGTCAACAAAAATATGGTCCCCATCACTAATAAAATCAGCTACTAGCTTGGCTATCTTCTTTTTTCCTGACTTGTTGTTCTGCTGCCTCAATTTAAAAGGCATTTCACTGTCATTGTCTTCATTAAGGATAGCTCCGCCGTAGCTTTTGATGGCAAATCCTTCTTTTTCAAGCTTCTCAAGATCTCGGCGAATAGTCTCCTCTGATACTGAAAACTCCCTGGCCAGAGCAGATACTACCACTTTTTTTTCTCTGTTAAGCTTCTCTAGGATAATGTTTTTGCGTTCAATAGAAAGTGCTGCCATATTTTCTCCCCAATAATAAGTATTGATATAATCTATCTGCCAAACCATACATATTAATCGCTAAAATCATACTCATAACCTGGCATCGTCCTATCTATATTAGCAGATGCAACCTTGTCAAAGCAAACATCTGCAGGATGCTTGCCAGTCATTCCAAACTTTCCCCGAATCCTATATAGCTTTTTGATGTTCTCCACACTAAATTCCTGTGGGCCTCCAAGCATAGTGGACTTGTATAAAAGCTCTGCGTAGAACTCTAAAGACTCCATCTTCATGTATGCTGCATTCAAATCAGTTGACCAGGTAAGGGCCCCATGATTTTCAAGAAGTACTGCATCATAATAAGGCAAATATTTCTCCAAATTATCCGGAATCTCCATGGTTGATGGGGTGCCGTACTCTGCTATTGGCACACAGCCAAGAGAAATAACTGCCTCTGGCATAATCGGCTGAGTAAGTGGAATCCCTGCAATGGCAAATGCTGTTCCATACATAGGGTGGGCATGGACAACAGAACCTACATCAGGTCTCTTCTCATAGACTCTCATGTGCATCTTAATCTCAGAAGAAGGCTTGAACCCTTCATGCGCCTCAATTACATTTCCCTTCTCATCCACCTTGCAAATGTAATCCGGTGTCATAAATCCCTTAGACACACCAGTTGGTGTGCATAAAAACTCATGGTCATTTAGCTTTACAGAAATATTGCCATCATTGGCTGCCACCATATTTCTGTTGTAAATACGCCTTCCAATCTCACAAATCTGTTCCTTGATTTTCATTTCATCTAACATAATAAATCCTCCCAACACATAAACAATTGATTACAATGGGTTCTTAAGAAAATGTGTCAAAACCACATAAACCCAGATTATAAAACCACATTACCCCACATTTGTAACCTGAGTATATGTTGTATTATGTTGTTTGTCAAGAAATAATCTGCCGAATCTCTCATAAATCCACACCATCTCCAGCAGCATTTTCCTCCAAAAAACACAAAAAAAGACCAGCATCCCTGACATCTTCTCAAAGGCTGCTGGCCAACTATTATTTATTAAATTCCACCACATCTGTCACAACTAGCTTGTCCTCCTCTGCGGTAAATACTATGTCGTATCCATGATATAAAAGTCTAAACTCTCGCTCCTTGTTCCTATCGTAGCCGGCTCTTGGATCCTGCGCTAAGACCTGAATAGCCGATTCCCTAATTACCACAGGAAGCTTATTCAGATGCTCCTCAGGAAATACTACCTGTATCTGCTGGCCCTTTGACAGGTCATCGGTAAATCCGCCTCTAGCATTCTCGTGGACATCCGCGTATGGAATGTAAGGCTTGATGTCATAGATAGGTGTGCCATCTAGCATATCTACACCGCTCACCAAAAGAATAGGACCTAGCTTTTCATCCTGCTCCACTCTAAGAAGCCTTACAGATGAAAGGCCTATGTTATTAGGGCGAAATGGAGAACGGGTAGCAAATACACCCATGTGCTTCTGACCTCCAAGTCTTGGGGGTCTCACTGTGGCTCCCTCTAGGGGCTTATTCTTGGAAAATCCCCAAATCAACCAAAGATAGTCGTAATCAGATATCCCTTCGATATAGTTTGGGTCTCTAAAATCTGGTTCAAAAATAATCTGCCCCACCTCATCTACAAGACCGCTCTGTCTAGGTATTCCAAACTTTTGTGTAAAGCCAGTTTTTATATGGGCAATCTTTCTTAACTCCATTAATAAACACTCCTCTAATAGCAAAATAGAGTTTCTGCTCAAAACTCCACATATTTAATCCTGCAAAATAAAAAGGGCAGTACTAAAAAGCACTACCCTAAAAAATCTGAAATTATTTTCCCTCGTAAGTAACAACTGAAGCTACGTCATACTTTGCAAGCTTCTCACGTCCATTAAGACCTGCAAGCTCCATAAGGAAAACGATCTTAGAAACCTCGCCGCCAAGCTCCTCGATAAGCTGACATGCTGCCTCAATAGTACCGCCTGTAGCGATAAGATCATCAACTACAACTACCTTCTGACCTGGCTTAATAGCATCCTTGTGCATCTCGATTGTAGCTGTACCGTACTCCAAGTCATATGTCTTCTCGATTGTCTCACATGGAAGCTTACCCTTCTTGCGAACAAGTACGAAAGGCTTGCCAAGTGCGTAAGCAAGAGGTGCACCAAAGATAAATCCGCGGCTCTCTGCTCCTGCTATAACATCACAATCAACTCCATCGAGAAGTTTAATCATCTCGTCGATAGCGAGCTTGAAGCCCTCTGCATCCTGAAGAATGCTTGTGACATCTCTAAACATAATGCCTGGTTCTGGAAAATCCGGAATAGTTCTTATGTAATCTTCTACTTTTTTCATTTAATAACTCCTTCTATATGCGACACCTATATTTCCTCTGGGGATGGTGTCATCATCAGTCGGATAAAAAGATATTATCCTTATCAATTATACGGGTTTAGCGCATATATTTCAACCTGAAGAAAATAATAGTTGCCTATATAGAGAAATAATGTTATATTCTGACTGTCTTTTTTGTTTTCTTAATATCATTATAATATTTCATTATTAATTCCACATTTCCCTTATTTACATTATTTAATTGAAAGGATTTGACATATGCATGAAAAAAAACATGTCTACATTGAGTGGTAAACTTACCATTCCAATGACAAATGATTATTTGTTTAAAGCTCTTTTACAGGAAAATGAGCACGTACTAAAAGGTTTACTTTGTTCTTTGCTTCATCTAAGAGATGAAGATATTAAATCTACAGAAATAACTAATAGTATTATCTTAGGTGAATCATTTACTGATAAGACTTTTATGTTAGATGTAAGAATTATTTTAAACAGTAACAGAATAATCAATCTAGAAATGCAAGTAATCAATTACAACAACTGGCCAGAGCGCTCTTTATCATATTTAGGAAGAGAATTTTCTAAAATTCAAAAAGGCCAAGATTATTTCAATGTTTCTCCTGTCCATCAAATTGGAATCCTTAATTTTCCTCTATTCGAAGATTACCCCTCTTTTTATTCTACATATATGATGCAATACACTAAGACTCATCATATTTATAGTGACAAATTTGTACTGTCCGTGTTAAACTTAACTCAAATAGAACTAGCAACAGACGAGGATAAATACTATAAAATTGATTATTGGGCTCGTCTTTTCAGTGCAAAGACCTGGGAGGATTTGAACATGTTAGCAAAAGAAAATCCGCTTATGGCAGAGGCCAAAGAAACTATCAAGAAATTAACAGATGATGAGGCAATTCGAGATGCTTGCTATAGACGAGATTTGCAATTAGCTTATGAAGCAAGTATAGAAAAACGATTGGCTGTACAAGAGCAACAATTAGCTGAAAAAGATGCTGAAATTGCCGAACTCAAGAGGCAATTAGCAGAAGCTAAACAATAAAATACATAAACACCTAAGTAGATTTATATTTTATTAGTCCACTTAGGTGTTTTTTTATTAATTAAAAAACTAATCAATAATATAACTTATTAGTGCGTATTTGTTAGTTGTTCAAGCTATAACTTAGCAAATAAAAATGATCAACTGCTTTTATGTCTAAATTATCACGGGAATCCACCATTATATCCATAAAATCATAATAATACGTCAATCGGGAAGAAACATATTTTCTTAGACCCACGCCTTTTATTACAGGTATATATATTTGATATCTTCCCATATTGTCTGTGATACCGCCTCCATTTGCATATGCCATTCCATTGTTTCCAAGTTCAAGTTGAGAATGATTTATTGTTAATCCATGAAGCATAGCGTTTGGTGATGGATGTCTCTCTCCTTTTTCATCTAAATAATATGCTTGTCCTATAACACTCATATAGGTTGAATCATAATATGCAATCTTGTAATAGTTTCCTTCAGGAAAATAATTCTTCATGAACTCTCTTCCAGAGCCATCTATATAAGTAATACTAATTTCATCTACTCTTCCTACAGGTTCAATAGAAAGCGTATAAGAACCAATATTAGTGGCATCAAAACTATTCATTGGGTTATTTCCCACTATACGAGCATAGTATTGACCCGCTGGAAGTTTTAACTCGCCTCCAGAACCTTCACCAATTTTTATCATTCCATAATATGATGAATTTCCTAATACATTCTGATAAATTTCCAATTTACATCCATTTGGAGAATTATTAGTGAGACCAATACGCATTTTATCATACGCAGGTGAATCTTCAACATTAAATACATACCAATCACTGTCAATTGGAGAATTAATGTTCCTTGTTATTGAACTTCCACTATAATTAACAAATTCAATTGTAGCCGCTTTTACAGCAGTTTCGTCTACTTCATACATATCTTTAGAATTTCTAGTTACAGCAATATCTAAAGAAAATGGAGCGCTTGTGCTCCCATTTCCTGTGGAAATGACACAAACATAAACTTGCATATCAGCCTGTAAAACATATCCAATAGATTCATCTATTGTAGTATCTCCGCTCAACATAACAGTAGCATAATCACTGACTGCTAATAAGTTGAAATTTTCATCATACAACCTTAAATCATAATCCACCGATGCCTCATTTGGTGGCACCATTTTTGCTTGCAAATAGTCCCCTTTAGTTAATTCTAATGGAAGCAAAGAATAATCCCCTGGTTTTCCTAAAGTACCTGATACTGTTGTATATAAATAATTTGACTGATTAATTTCTGCCTCTTCTAATTCCTCTTCTGTTTCAATTATTTCTTCGGCATCTGAAACATCTTCAACTAATTCTTCCGTTTCAGCCTTGTTATCTTCTACCTTTAAAGTCTCTTCAGCATCAATATTTTCTTCGTTTAATTCAAAATTTTCTTCCTCATTGATACTAATTGGTTCAGTCTCTTGTGTCATTTCAACTACACTTTCCTCCTGCGTAGTTGTATTTATTGCTTCATTCTCTTCAGCCAAGCAATAAATAGGATTTGTCATAACAATAGCCATTGTTAACACAACCGATAAAAATGTGCGTTTTCTACCCATAATGCCCTCCTGTGTTATATATTTTCTTTATTACAGATATGGGCATTATTATACCAAATTGCATATATGTGTAAATACAATTTTCGTATTTAACTAAAAAAGGGTCCCCGAAGGGACCCAATTTTTGTGGATAGTACCAGATTTCATCATTGGAAACCTATTTGTACTAATGCGTTTGGCCACGCTAATTACTGAAGAATAGATAATACACCCTGAGTTGCCTGATTTGCCTGAGCGAGCATTGATTGGCCTGCCTGCATAAGAATATTATTCTTACTGTATGTAACCATCTCGTCAGCCATATCTGTATCACGGATACGTGATTCAGCTGCTGTAGTATTCTCTACTACATTGTCGAGGTTGGCAATAGAGTGTTCTAGTCTGTTCTGAATAGCACCGAGTGCGGATCTCTGGGCAGATACCTTAGCTAAGGCATCTGAAATGGCATCAATAGCATAAGTTGCTGCCTTACCAGTATCGTCGGAAACATTCATTCCGTGAATTCCTAAGCTCTTTGCATCCATTGTGTCGATTTCAACGCCAATCTTGTTTGTCATGTCAGCGTCTGAACCAACATGTAAGTTGAATACAAGAGTATTCTTAGAAATTACATCGCCACGTGTAATGGTGAAGTTAACATATGTTGCTCCGATATCTCCTTCTGAAGTAACAGCTCGTGTATTAGTTGCACCAATAGAAGATGCTGCTGTAAGCTCTGTCTTTACTCTGAAGTAAGCTGCTGTTGTAGTAATAAGGGTCTTGTTATTCTGATCAACACCAGATACTACATCTTCAGAGAATACTGAAACTGTACGGCCGTTGAATTCAAGAGTAGAGCCCTTGCCAGCTAACTTACTAATCATTGTTGCCTTGATACGAGACTGTTCCATATCAGTCTCATTCTCATCAATAGTAAATGATTTACCATCAATTTTAATTACATCGCCTGTTTTAAGAGCTGTAATCTTATCATCAGATGGAGTTGCTGCTGTTGTAATCTTTAGTGCTGTCAAAGCAGCAGTAACAGTTTGAGCACCAATTCTATATGTTGTTCCACCAATTGTGTATGAGTCGCCAATTTCAAGCTTTCTCATCTGGAATGTTGCCGTAGTTGTGTTCTGGCTTAAGCTACCAACGAGACCTGCATCATGTGCAGAAACCCTTACGGTTCGATCTCCGTTGCCGCCCTTCAGCAAGTATGTCTCATTAAACTTCGTTGTCTCAGCTACACGATCGATTTCAGTTGTAAGCTGATTAATCTCGTCCTGAATTGAAGAACGATCAGACTCACTGTTTGTACCGTTCGCTGCCTGTACTGCAAGTTCATTCATACGTTGAAGCATTGAGTGTACTTCTGTAAGGGCACCCTCGGCGGTTTGTACTGCCGAAATACCATCTGATGCATTGGTTGAAGCCTGGTCAAGACCTCGAATCTGCTTTCTCATCTTCTCTGAGATTGAAAGCCCTGCTGCATCATCTGCTGCTCTGTTGATTTTAAATCCTGATGAAAGCTTTTCTGTTGACTTTGACTGATCCCCTGTTGTTATTCCTAACATTCTTGAAGCATTAGCTGCCTGCATATTGTGTTGTACTACCATAATTTCTACCTCCTTGTAGATACTCTTAAGATTCCATTCGTAAGAGATGCGATTAACGCATAACATAATTTTAAAAAGTTACAATGATATGGAATGCTACATACATTAGGCTTGCATCCGTATCTATATAACAAGTGGTGTGACCAACCACCACTAGCTATCAAGGTGGAAATTATGTAGTATACCTTATTAAATTGTAAAGGTACGAAAAACAGTTACTCTTCCGCGCGATTTTATGAAAAATAACTGCCCAGTTGGACGACAAAAACATAGGTTTACTGTCTCCATCTAATTAAGTTATCGGAAAAGCCACAAAAATCTTTAGTTTCTTAATAAAAAAAATTTGAACCCCATTTATTAGACAATTCGTCTAACAAATAAGGTTCAATTAATTTTTTACTTAAGATATTTCGAATATTTTTAAAATGGCACTGTATCTGGATCATCAGATAATCCCACACATCCTGTTAAGTTCCCAATCATTTGCACATCATCCTCATCTAACTCAAAGTCAAACACCTTTAAATTCTCAAGAATCCTCTCTGGTGTTACAGATTTAGGTAATGGTAAAAATCCTTTCTGTAAACTCCAGCGGATACATATTTGCGCTACTGATTTTCCATATTTTTCAGCCAAGCTCTTCATTTCTGGAACTTCAAAAATCTTTCCTGTTCCAAGAGGGCTGTATGCTTCAAGAATCATTCCCTGTGATCTACAATAATCTACTAACTCATCCTGCGTCTCACCTGGGCAAAGTCTGATTTGGTTAACCATTGGCTTAATCTTTGCTGTCTTTAGAAGTTCCTCAATATGATGGATTCTAAAATTGCTGATTCCGATGGCGCGAACCTTTTTAGCTTCGTAAAGTTCCTCCATTGCTTTCCAGGTCTCTACATTAGCTTGCTGCCAATGGTCTCTAAATTTTAATGGATTTGGCCAATGAATCAAAAGCAAATCCACGTAATCCATCTGTAGCTTTTCCAATGATTCTTTAAAGGTACTCATGACAAGGTCATAGCTGTGATTCCAGTTATTAATCTTTGTGGTTATAAATAAATCCTCTCGGCGAGCTCCTGCTTTTAAAATTGCCTTTCCAACACAGTCTTCATTTCCATAAGCCTGTGCTGTATCGATATGGGTATAACCTGCTTCAATAGCCTTTACTACTGCATTAATCCCAGTCTCGCTATCAGGTGTCTGCCACATACCAAATCCAATGCATGGTACACCAACTCCATTAGAAAGCTTGTAGATATCATTTTTATTTTCCATAGTTTCCTTCTCCTTTTTATTAATATTGTAATGCTTGTTTCTTGTACCCCACATATCTCAACCAGGCAGTCCATCCACTAATGAACCAAACTATTCCAACGGACCACCATATTCCCCATAGTCCGATAGTAGCAAAGCCAGTCAACATTCCAGGAACAATGAATCTGCCAATAACCTCCACTATTCCATTTAATAGTGCAAAAAATGCATCTCCTAGACCATTCAACACTCCTCGCACCACATAAATTACTCCAAGCATTATATAAAAGAGGCTTGTGATTTGAAGAGCAGTTGCTCCCATTGCTATTACATCTGCACTTTTAACGAAAATGCTTATAATTGCCGCGCCCAAGAATTGCATTATTGGAAGCATCAATAAAGAAAAAATAGCCATAAGCATAAGACTCTTTTTATAGCCAACTATAATCCTATCAGACTTACCTGCACCATAGTTCTGCCCAGTATATGTGGCCAAAGCAGCTCCAAGTGTCTGATATGGCAAATGAATAATCTGCTCTATTCTACTAGTTGCAGTAAATGCCGCCACGGCAACACTTCCAAATGAATTAACCACTCGCTGAAGCGCCATACATGATATTGCAATCAATGAAAACTGTAATGACAAGGGAAATCCCAATCTAATAATTTTATGGGAGATAAAACTATTAAACTTTAAATCTTCTTTTTTCATATGGAAATATTCATTCTTAGAAATTGCATAAATTAAACAACTCACCCCTGAAATTAGCTGAGAAATTACAGTTGCAACACCTGCTCCAAAAACTCCCATATGAAAAATGCACACAAAAATCCAATCTAAAATTGTATTGAGAATGCATGAGAATATCAAAAAATAAAGTGGTGTTTTAGAATCACCAAGAGCTCTCAACATAGCGGACACATAATTATATAGGGAAACAAAAATTAACCCAACGCACATAATACTTAAGTATGATCTGGAATCTGCCATAATCTCAGCAGGTGTATCAAGAATAATAAGCACCGGATCAATTAAAAAATATGCAATTATCCCAACCACTAGCGGAAAAACGAACATGATATAGCCTGTATTAGAAATGCTGGTTCTAACTTCATCATCATCCCCCTTTCCAAATGCCTGAGAGGTAATGATACCTCCTCCGTTTCCAAATCCGTTGCAAAGAGCAAAGAATAAAAATGTGACTGAACCTGTTACACCAATAGCTGCCAAAGCCTGAGGCCCTACAAACTGACCTACTATAATTGAATCTACCAGATTATATAGCTGCTGGAAAAGATTACCAATGAGCATTGGAATAGAGAACTTTATTATCAAAGAAACCGGATTACCCTCGGTCATATTAAGCACTGAAGAATTCTGTTCTTTCATCGTCCCACCCTAGAAAATACATTATATATTAGCAATACATGCCTTATAAAATATATTATGAACCAATCGCACATATATATCAAGCTCAATTAAATTATGTACTAATAAATTTATAACTATGTTTTCAATATCCTATTAAGCAAAAAAGGGACCCCCATCCCTGGGAGTCCCTAATTTACTAGTATTTAACTAGTCTGCGCGAAACAATTAATTTGGACTGTTAAGCTATGCTTAACTCAATCAATGTTTGATTATCCAAGAATTGATAATACGCCCTGTGTTGACTGGTTAGCCTGTGCAAGCATTGCCTGACCTGCCTGCTGAAGAATATTATTCTTGCTGTAGTTAACCATTTCATCAGCCATATCTGTATCACGGATACGAGATTCAGATGCATTTGTATTCTCAACTACGTTGTCTACGTTAGCGATTGTATGCTCTAATCTGTTCTGGATAGCACCAAGTGCAGATCTCTGTGCAGATACCTTAGAAACAGCGTCTGCGATAGCATCGATAGCGTATGTAGCTGCCTTACCTGTATCATCAGATACATTAAGTCCTGAGAGACCAAGGTTCTTAGAATCCATTGTCTCAATCTTAACGCCAATCTTGTTTGTCATATCAGCATCAGAACCAACATGAAGGTTGAAGTTAAGGTCATTCTTTGTATTTACAGAACCACGTGTAATCTTGAAATCGTAGAATGTCTGCTTTGCTGTACCCTCGCCAACTTCCTTCTTAGCACCTGCTGCAACAGAAGCACGATCATCGATAGCACCGATTGATGAAGCTGCTGTAAGCTCTGTCTGAACCTTATTATAAGCTGCCTTTGTTGTGATAAGAGTCTTGTTGTTAGGATCTGTGTAATCAGTTTCCTGTGTCTTACCTGTCTCAGAGAATACAGTTACGCTCTTGCCGTTGAATTCAATTGTAGAACCCTTAGCTGCAAGCTGTGTAATCTTAGCTGCTGTAATCTGAGCCTGCTCCATGTCTGTCTTAGTAGCGATCTCATAAGACTTACCATCGATCTTGATTACATCACCAGCGTTAAGCTTAGCCTGATATCCAGCCTGTCCAGCTGTACCAACTGCTGCATCACCTGTTGTAATCTTAAGAGCCTTAAGACCATCAGCCACATCCTTAGCACCGATTTCGTATGTTGTACCACCGATTGTGTAAGTATCACCAACATTAAGCTCTTTCATACGGAAAGTAGCTGTTGTTGTGTTCTGTGATAATGTACCAACAAGACCTGCATCATGAGCTGATACATAGTTCTTCTTTGTTCCGTTAGAACCCTTAAGTAAGTATGTCTCGTTGAATTTTGTTGTCTCAGCAACACGGTCGATTTCTGTTGTAAGCTGGTTAATTTCGTCCTGGATTGAAGAACGATCAGCTTCACTGTTTGTTCCGTTTGCTGCCTGTACTGCAAGCTCGTTCATTCTCTGAAGCATTGAGTGAACTTCTGTTAAA
>JAEEGI010002423.1_pt1 | contig 45781 bp, 31 predicted proteins | sample 8958751 | NCBI WGS metagenome assembly JAEEGI01 (sample SAMN16246545, study PRJNA631951) | gut metagenome | biome: gut microbiome; feature: rumen; material: KS-attached | host: Bos | place: Iran: Karaj | collected 2018-10
TATGCTCTTTTTTACCCTCCAAAGTACATTTAAGCTATCCTTGAAAAAACCACTGCAATTCTTCTCATCCCTTTACAGATCCGATCATAATTCCGGAATCAAAGTATTTCTGGAAGAATGGATACATTACAATTAATGGAAGACTTGAAATTATTATCGTTGCATATTTCAAAAGTTCAGCCAGCTGCGCCCTCTGTGCGGTACTCTGCATATCTGCGATCATTCCGGGATCGGGCTCGTTCTGTATGAGGATAGCCCTGAGCACCAACTGAAGCGGTTGCTTTTCGGCAGAATTAAGATAGATCATTGCGTCAAAATAACTGTTCCACATTCCGACAAACTGCCAAAGCACCAAAACCGCAATAAGTGGTGTGCACACCGGAAGCAGGATCCTGAAGAAAAATACAAGCTCATTTGCTCCGTCAACATCTGCAGCCTCTCTAAGTTCGTTAGGAACTCCCTTGTAATAAGTTCTGGCAATTATCATGTTCCATACGCTGAAAGCGTTCGGAAGAATTACCGCCCACATGCTGTCCAAAAGTCCCATGTTACTGATAAGAAGGTATGTGGGGATAAGACCGCCGCCAAAAAACATAGTTATGATAAAAATTGTGTTGAATATCTTTTTCCCTTTAAAATCATCTCTGGACATCGGATATGCACAAAGTAGCGTTATAAATACCGATATTCCGCTGAATAAGACCGAGTAAAGAACTGCATTGCCAAATCCGATCCATATCTGGGAATTGGACATTACTCTCTCATATGCCGTAGTTGTCCACTTGCCGATATCAAAGACAATTCCCTTGTTCTGAAGTGTTATGGGATCCATAAATGAAGCTATGATAATGTACACTATCGGTCCGATTATCGCTGCTACAAACAATCCCAAAAGTATATATCCGATCAGAAGAAAGATTTTATCTCCCGCGGAAGCTCTTGCAAATTCACTTTTCTTAACTGTAAGTGTTTTTTCCATCTTTCTTTCTCCTTATAATCCCTGACCGTCATTGAGCTTTTCAACAACCTTATTGACTGCTATCAAAAGTATTACGTTTATAATCGTATTGAAAAGACCTACCGCCGTTGAATAACTGTAATCGCCGTTCAAAAGACCTTTCTTATAAACATAAGTTGCAATGATCTCAGATGAGGCGAGATTCATATCCGACTGAAGAGCATATGCTTTTTCAAATCCGATACTCATGATGTTTCCGGCCTGAAGTATAAACTGGATAACTACCATATCCTTTATGGCCGGCCATTCAACCGCTTTGATCTGCTGCCATATATTCGCTCCGTCGATCTGCGCCGCCTCTTTTAACTCTGCACTTGCATTTGAAAGCGCCGCTGTGTACATGATGGATGCCCATCCTGCTCCCTGCCAGATACCGCTTATGATGTAGATCGGTCTGAAAGCTGCAGGGATGGTAAGGAAGTTTATGTTTGTTCCCAAGAACATGTTGAAAGGTCCTGTTACCGAAAGCAAAATCCTTACCATACCGCAAAGAACGATTACTGAAATGAAGTTAGGCATGTACAGGACCAGCTGAATCTTCTGTTTTATCTTGCTGCTTGTTATTCTGTTGAGAAGAAGTGCCAAAATGATAGGCATCGGGAATCCCCACAACAGTCCGTATACACTTAGTTTTAACGTATTCACCAGATACTGCATAAAGTCAGGTGAAGACAAAAACTGTTGAAAATATTTAAGTCCAACCCACTCACTTCCAAGTATTCCTTTAAACGGGTTGTACTTCTGAAACGCGATCAGGATTCCTCCCATAGGAATATATTTGAAAATAATGGTGAGTATAAGTGCAGGTCCTAAAAAGAATACATACAACTGCCAGTGCTGCCTGATATATACGAGTGTGTTATGCAGCGTATTATCCTTCGTTTTAGCATTCATATTAGTTCCTCCATTACTTTTACATTTGTAACATTCGTTTTGTATATGTAAAAATTATCACATGTAAACTTATATGTCAACATATTAATTTTTACATTTGAACAATTTTGATTTACATTTGACACTTCCCGCATTGCATCATATAATTTATTTGCATAGTGTGCAAATGTAAAATAATATGCACAATATTTTTTGACCAACGGAGAAAAAATATGTCAACAAAAGTTACTATTCAAGATATAGCCGATGCTCTGGGATTATCCAGAAATACGGTGTCCAAAGCAATAAACAATACAGGTGTACTGGCTGAATCCACAAGGCAGAAAGTTCTTGAAAAAGCGCTGGAAATGGGATACAAGCAGTTCTCATATGCCAATTCTGTTGCGGATATAAAAAATCCTTCTTTTACAAAGGCCAAGGTTTCGGGTGAAATAGCTCTTTTCACCGGAAGTTTTCTTAATAATTCGCATTTTGCATCAACCATGCTCGACAAGTTTCAGCACGAGATTTCCGTTATCGGATACAGTCTCACCATACACAGAGTCGATGCAAACAACTTTGCGGACTTAAGCCTTCCTCTTACATTCAGGCCCGAAAACACAAAAGCTATTGTTTGTATAGAAATGTTCGATCAGCAGTACTGCGAAATGCTCTGTAATCTCGACATTCCCGTTCTTATGATAGACGCCCCGGTCGCAAGTTACTGGCGCCCACTTAATGCCGACATTCTGCTAATGGATAATTTTTCCGATATATACCGCGTCGTAAACGACATGAGCAAAAAAGGTATTACAAAAGTAGGTTTTGTCGGACAGGTAACACACTGCCGCTCTTTCTATGAGCGTTTTATGGCTTTTAGAGAAGCCATGTACATCAACAATCTTACATTTGAAGATAAATACTGCCTTTCAGAGGTGCATCCTCACGGCCTTGAGTACAAGGACTACTTATTTAAAGCTCTTAAAAAAATGAAAGAACTACCCGAAATGTTTATTTGTGCAAATGACTTTGTTGCATTGGATCTTTTGTATGGACTTAGTAAGATAGGCATAGAATGCCCCAAAGATATAAAGTTGTTTGGCTTTGATGATTCGCCGGAATCAAAGATAATGACTCCGTCTCTTTCAACAAGCCATATTCACAGTCAGATAATCGGCTATTCTGCAGCCAATCTGGTTATTTCACGAATAGAACAGCCTGATCTGAACTATCGTATCACATATACGGAAACCGATCTTATTTACAGAGAGTCTACCAATGTATGATCTCGTGAATGAAATTACAGAAATCCGCACCGGCTGCGAATTTCGTGAGAATTTGATTCAAGAAGGCATGGAGTATTTAATCAAAACTCTATGCCTTCTCTTGCCTCTATTCCCCTGTCATACGGATGTCGTATCTTCTCCATATATGTTATGTAGTCTGCTCTGTCTGCAAGAAGCTCGTCCGCATTTCTTCCCGTCATAACTATTTCAAGTCCGGACGGCTTATTGTCTATAAGATCTTCGAGTTTCTTCTTGTCGATAACACCATAGTTGTAAGGATATGTGATCTCATCCATTATAAGTACGTCGCATTCTCCCGCCTGAATCAGCTCAATAGTCTTATCAAGGATCTCATTGTGAACGATGCGAAAAGCCTCACACTGTTCGTCATCATCACGTCGAAGCCAGCCAAGTTCCTTATCGCTTCTGACTATCGCAATTCCCGGAATAAGCGAAAGGCTGCTTAGCTCCGAAGTCTGTCTTCCTTTCATGAATTGTGAAAAGATAACCTTCCTGCCCGCGCCTGCTGCCCTTACGGCAAGCCCTATTGCAGCGGTAGTTTTTCCTTTTCCCTCGCCGGTATAAAGATGTATAAGACCTTTTTTACGTTTTGAACCCGACTTGGAAGTACTGCTTTTCTTCTGAGGCTCTTTTCTCATAGGACAACTCACCGCGCTGCAGTTTGCGCAATCAGAATGTTTCTCGGTTCTCTTTTCATGAAGTTTTGCAGAAAAAACAACGCTCTTTTTCGGAACAAGGACAAAAGACTCATTGCATTTTACAATCTTCTGCCCAAGCTTAGCCATAACAACCGCAAGTTCTTCAAGCGGCATCTTATCGCTTCCCGCAAAGACATAGCTTCCGACATAGAGCCCTGTCTTTTCAAATATCTTCTTGTCAACTTCTTCATAAGCAAGTGACAGCATTTCAGTTCCGAGGCAGTCTATTATAAACGCCTTCTGAATCTCACCTTTTTGCAAAAAGCTGTCCTGAAAACTGTCAAAGGCATCACCCAAAGTCACGACAACATAGACGGTATCGCCCTCGATCACATGATGAAAACTTGCATGTACTCTTGGGTGAAGCTGCCTGTAAAGCATAACAATATCTTTTTTTTCACTTGTTTTAAAATGATAGCGCTTGATGAAGCCCTTGATCCCATTCTCATCAAGTGCTACCGATAAAGGTTCAAATGTCATATTTCTCCGATACAGCTAACTACATATTTCAGAATAAAAATACAACTATTTGCATATTTTTACAACTGCCTGCATATATAGCGGTCAGGCATAAGATATTACTTTTTATCTTCGTCGCTGTCGTCGTAGAAAATCTGCTCTTTTCCTTCAATTCTCTTGGAAAGTTTTCGGGCAATGCGCCTGAATATCTTCGGAACCTTCTTGCTTCCGCATATGGCAGCAATGACAAGCAATGCGATAAATATGAGTCCGATTATGATCGCGCCGATCACCATGTACTTGTACTTAGAGACCGCAAGTCCCGCCTTGGGGAATCTGACTTTCAGCGTAAACTCATTGCCTTCTACATCATACGTGCTGTACTCTCCCATTTCGCCTGTTTTTGTAAGGAGCTGTTCCTCATCGCCGTTTACAAGGTAAACCTCGAAACTACCAAGAGCTTCATATATCTTTGCCACAGGCTTATATCTCACCGTATGAACCTTCTCTCCGTCATCAGGGACAGTGACTTTGAGTGTCGTATAATTTTTCAAAGTATCGGCGTCATAGTCTTTCGCCGATGTGAATTTTTCAACGTCAAAAGAATCTTCTCTTTCAACAATAAGTTTATCTTCATCCTTAAATTTTCCGTCAACAAGGATCTCGCTTTGATAAACTCCGCCCTCATCCTTCTCTTTTACCTCTTCAGAGATAGTCGTTCTGTACCTGCAATATTTGGCGGTAACAATCTCATCTGTAGTTACGGAATCCGATGATGCTTTATCCCATGCCACATAATAGCCGTCCTTTGGTTCAATAACGGGATACTTTTGGCTATCCGATTTTTCACCGTATCTTCTGTTTCCTTTTTTGATAATTACTTTTCCGTCATCCGATTCCTCATCTTCAAGCTCGTATGTGACCGTAAGATCCGCAAAATCAGCAGGAAGCTCCTTACTGTCATGCGAAACAGGCTCTGCCTTTAACGAATAGCTGACCCTGTCAATTCCCGCAAGCGTATCACTTACAAAATAATTGCCTCTCACTTCTCCGTCGTCACTTACATGCCCCGCGATCGCACCATACCTACTGTCGGCATCCTTTATATCAACCAAAGCCCTGCAATCTCTGATATTGGTTCCGTCGCCCACTATACCGCCAACATAGGACATACCGTCAAGTATTCCCTTTGAACTTGAACTTACAATGTAGGACAGCGAACTTCCGCAAATCCCGCCGACATACTCTCCGGAATTGGATTTCATATTTCCGTAGTTTGCGCAGTTAATGACGGTTCCCATCTCCTGAAGCCCACAGATTCCGCCGATATAGCTCTTTTCACCTTCTGCGGTATTATAGTTCCTATTGTCTCTAAGAACACATTTCGAGATAAAAGAGGTGTTAAGCTTGGCATCTTTGATTCCCGTTATGTCACTCTCCGCATCAAAGTCATACTCAATCGCCATTGTTCCTGCAATTCCCGAAGTATCGATATCTCCGTAAGTTGCGCCGTAGTTAATGCATCTGTCGATCGTCGCATCCGTACAGATAAGCGCCTCCTCCAAAGAGACATCCTCAAATGTATTCGAATAGTCTTTTTCAAGAACACCATCAATGGCATCCGCATACAGATTCATTATCACATTGAACTGATCCGCTATCGACTGAAGATCGTCAACGATAACTCCCGTGGCACTGTTCATCTCATTATTAAGAAGCCCGAAGTTATCATTCATTCCCTGCATATTATCGGAAAGCGATACTGTATGTGCCTTGTATTCCGAACTGAATTGTGGAAAAGAGATTGCGCCGCGTCCCGCAACATTTCTCACTATTCCTTTGGCTTCATCTCCCGCCGATTCAAGATTATCCGATGCCTTTTCCAGGGAATTCATGGCATCAAGCGCATCTCCTCTGGCTGCATCGGCCATGAACGGAAGATAATATGTTGTCTGACTCCTTATTTCCTCCGTTGAATCCGCAAGATCTCTATCGTAATAGAAACTTCCGATACTATCGTCAATCGGACTCTGATAATTGCTTTTTGCATAGAGATCTGCCTGAAGCTGCGCATAAGAGGCAGCATCAGAACTTAATTTTTTGTCATCTTCCACATCCACATCAGGGAAAATCCGGCCGTCAGTCGAATGTTTCCATTCTCCTGAGACATTATAAGATTTTACAAGTTCGGTATCTGTTGCTACATCCGTTCCAAAGCCTGCACTGTACGTAAGATCTGCCGTTTCAGGATAGGATGAACTTCCTTTGTTGTTATCAATATAATAATTGAAATATGCCCTGTAGGCATCTTTACTCAAGTTAGCATACTGACTTGAAAGGCCATCCAATGTATCTCTTGCTCTTTCATATTTTTCTCTGTCGCTGTCACTCATGTACTGCTCGATTTTAAGATCGCCCACGGTTTCTTTTAGGCTCCCGGCCGCATCGGAAGTATGCTCTACCGCATCATCCGCGTTATCAAGAAGGCCGTCGTCTTTGGCAGATTCTTCAAGAATATACTGAACTCTCGAAAAAGCCTCAGATGTCGATCCCGACACTCCGTTTGCAAAATCCGCAGTTTCATTTGAAATAAACCTGACATCTTCGATAGCGCCTGCCGTATACTGCTGTATCACATTCAATCTGTTTGTTATGGTTCCCGACTGATATTTGACATCCTTAAGCGTTGCGGAAACTCTGTTATGAAGCTCGCTTATGGCAGTATTCAGCTGATAAGCAACATCTCTGCTAAGGTCAACCGTAATATACGGCTCAGCCTGTCCGACAATTCCTCCTACATCTTTTCGTCCGCGAACAACTCCGTTATTGGTGCAACCTGATACGTAACCCGACTGCCTTCCCACTATTCCGCCGACATTGTAACCAACGTGCCTGTATCCGACCTGCCCCTTATTGATGCAGCCTGATATTATACCTATGGAAGTTCCGGCAACTCCGCCTATATCCACCGAAGTTATGTCGGCATTTGCTTCGTCGCTTTCCTTGCCGCCCTTCTTTAGCATATTAATGACCTTGTTAAGTGTGTTCACGCTGTCTATTGTGATCTGCGAATCCACATTTGTAGTATTGACCGCACTTTCATTGACACATCCGGATATATTTCCCATATTCTCGCCGGCTATTCCACCTGTAAAATGGACTCCTTTGATATATCCTTTGGAAGTACAACCCTTTATATTTCCCGTAAGCTCATTCTTGGCTGCAATTCCGGCGACATAATCACCGCCCGATACGATACCCTCAAATTCAAGCTCGCTCAAAAGTCCGTGATTATCCGCAACAATTCCGCCCACTGCGATCTGTTTTCCTGTAGGAACCACAGTTCCTTTAACGACAAGATTCTTAATGATTCCCGTCTTTTGAATATTGGAAAAAAGAGCCACATATGACATATCATTCTTTATCGAAAAGTCTGTTATCTCATGCCCACAGCCGTCGAATTCTCCGCCAAACGTCGGCACTCCGGAAAAAGAAATATTTGAAAGCGAAATATCTTTTGCCAGGATAACTTTCTTATTTACCGACCATGTATCCAACTTGCATTTCTCAGAAAATTCTACAAAGTCTTCCGCGCTCTTAATGGTTATCTCTTCTATATCATCAGGAATCAGCTTGTCGATATCATCTTTTATATCCGCATCAACATCTTTTTGTTCTTCCAAAGCTCCCGTCTGCGTGCCTGTTGTAACCGTCTCCTGTCCGTCGTTTCCCGTCTCGCCGTACACGCATACGGCAGAATTGATAAAAAGAACTATTCCCGGAAGAAGCATTAACACTCTTTTTTTCATATCAGATGTCCTCCCCTTCCGTGTAGTAAAATTCAGCATTCTCAGCATCGATCGGCTCGTCCTCCATAGGAGTTATATCGCCGTTTTCTATATACGCACTTACATCCCCTTTTACAACGGCATGAATGACACCGGTCACATTACCTTCAACGCGGCCTCTGATAAATCCGTCAATTCGCATGGTTCCTGTTCTTTGCTTAACTCTAAGCGGCATATTCATAACAAATGCTGTAAGTTCGATAACTCTGTCGCCGACAAGAAGTATCTGCGGAAGCACAAACATAGTGACCAGGATGGAAATTATTGTTCCGCGGCCGAGGCATTTTCCGATACCGTAAATAGCGCAGTCAGACGTCATATTTCCTATAAGCGTACCGGCGACCGCAAGCATTGTTCCCGACGTGATGATCGTGGGGAATGAAAGATTCATGGTATCGATGATCGCATCTCTTTTTCCCATGGTCTCTCTAAGCTCAGTGTATCTGCCTGCTATAACGATCGCATAGTCGATGTTCGCGCCCATCTGAATGGAGCTGACTATAAGATATCCCAGGAAAAAGAGATTGTCGTGCCGGATGGCGGGTATCGAGAAGTTGATCCAGATACAGCCCTGAATTACCACTATCAGAAGCACCGGCATACCTGCAGATTTGAATGTAAAAAGAAGCACCACAAGAACCGCCAGTATCGAAATAACTCCGGTCACCGTGTTATCCCTTGAAAAGCACTTCTTAAGATCATACTGGCTGACAGACTCTCCGACCACAAAGATCTTGCTCGGAGTGTAATATTTTTCCGTTATCTTATGAAGCTTTTCTATAAAGTCAAAAGTCTCATCCGACTCCTGCGGAAGATCTACATATATGAGTATTCTCGAATATTCATCGCTCTCAAGCTGTTTCTTTGCAAAATTCATCATGCGGTTTGCATCTTCAAGCTTTTGCATAAGGTCGTCATCGAGGGTGACATATCCTTCTTTTATCTCTTTATATACAAACATGAACATATCGATAAGCGGAACTTTGTAGTTGGAAAGCCCGTTGACCGCTTTGGCATAGTCCTCATCGTTAACGGCATATGCAGCATAAACAAGCTCCGCAACTTCGTAATCTATATTAAGAAGCTCGGAAAATTGCCTCGGTGTCAGCTTATCCGTAAGTGTATATCCGTTCATCGCCTCGGTATTTGCAAGACCTGTCACAGATGTAACATCATCTTCCAAAAGTATTTCATCGATCAGCCTCTTTTCCCTGTCGTAATCACCTGACGGAAAAACAAGCGCCATCATATTATCCGATGCAAAATTCTCCTTCTGGATATTCTCCGCCCTCTGAACAGCGTTGGTAAGAGGCGGTGTGATCTGCGAGTAGCCGTATACATACGGAGTTTTCGAAGAGATCCTGTTTGCGATAATTATTGCGACAACAAAAAGCGGAGCGATGATATATCTTGTTTTATACGCAAATCTGCCGACAAAAGGGATCTGCGGAATGAAGTTCTTGTGTTTGGTCTTTTCTAGAAGTCCCGCAAATACCATGATGATTCCGGGCATCAAGAGAAATACCGACAAAAGGCTGAGAATGATTGCTTTGATAAGAACTATACCCATATCCGCGCCGATACCAAACTGCATGAACAGCATGGCAACAAGGCCGCCGATCGTTGTCAGGGAACTTCCCGTTATCTCGGGAATTGACTTGGACAGGGCGACAATGCAGGCTTCTCTTGGCTCAAGTGTCATATGCTCTTCTTTGTATCTGTTTAGGAAAATAACCGCATAATCGACAGACAGCGCAAGCTGAAGAACAATCGTAACCGAATTTGAGACAAAAGAAATAGTCCCAAGAAGGAAGTTTGTTCCCATCTGAACAAGCGCTGCGCTTCCGAATGTCAAAAGAAGTATCGGAACTTCGGCATACGCCTGTGATGTAAAAATAAGTACAAGAACCACGACGATAACGACTATCACCGAAATGACATTCATCTCCTGATCTATAAGTTCAGACTGTGTATCACCGAGACTTGTAGTCAGATAATAGTCATAATCGTTAAAGTACTCTTTTACCTTATCAAGAAGCTCAAGGCATTTATCATTTGTTTCATCATAATCAAAGGTAATATTAAAAAGTGCCGATCCGTTTGCATAATGCTCATCCGAATCATCGAGTTCCGCAGAGAAAACTCCGGCCATCTTCTCCAGGTCTTTCTGTATCATGAGCGCCTGATCGTAAGATACGTTTGCGACCATGACTTTAGCGGAGCCGTAAGTCGTAAACTGCTCCTCCATAAGTTCAAGTCCTCTATATGTTTCTGAAGTTTTCGGGAGATATTTGGGAAGCTTGTTCTCTACACCGACCCAGCCCCTCGCTATCACAGAGAATATACACGCAATGGCATATATCAAGAAAAAAAGATTTCGTTTATCAACGATAAACTTACAGATTTTAAGCATAAAACTGTTTCCGGCCTTTTCATTACTACTCATTTTTGCCCCCTCAAAATTTTTTCATAATGAACATAATACAATTTTCTACACATTTACATAAATTTGTATACTATATATTGTACACCTCTGTGTGTACATTAACAACCAAGGCCTATGCATTGAAAAAGGCACACCGCGATAACGCGATATGCCTTGAATTTGTCGATCACTTTTTGCAGTAATCTTCCCATCCGGATTCTTCTTTGATTCTGAGAACGTCGGTGGAAGCTTTATACTCATACTCGTATGTATCTCCACCTTCAGTGGTTATTTTACCGTCAGCCCAGGTTATCTTTACCGTATCCTGGAATGTAAGAGTTCCTGTTCCGTCCTCATTAAATGTAACAGAATAAATTCCCTTTATTTCCTGTCCGTCAATCTCCTCAGTATATTCTCTGGAAAAGATACCTACAGGTTTGTCACTTACAACATTGTCACTTCCGGGAGCTCCTATCCTGTCTTTGGTAGCAGCCTTTGAGGAACTGTCATCTGCTGCATTTCCCACAGATGAAGTATCTTTTGCCGCTGAGCTATTTGCTCCGGTGTCGATTTCCTCTTCATCAGCAAACATACTTGCAAGTGCATCGGCTGTATCTGAATCCGAACTTGAATTGTTAAAAGAACACCCGGTAAACACTAACGCGAGTGCTAAAATACTGATAATTCTTTTTTTCATCTCCTCAATTCCTTTCTTTCAAGCAAAAATCATGATGTTAATCGGAATGTAATCATCATAACATATATTTTAAGTGCAATTTTACGAGTGTTCTCTTCAAAATTAGTTTGCCATTTCGCTCTCTGTAGCGTCGGCATTGTCTGCACTACCTATTGTGATAGTGTTGTCATCTTCTTCGGAAAAGCTGCTTTCTCCGCCTGTTCTGATAGTTTCAAGCGCTGCTTCTTTTTCCGCATCAGATTCTGCATTTTTGGATGAGCATCCGGTCATTACCATAGCAAGTGCCAAAATGCAAATAAGCTTCTTTTTCATCTACTCGTTTCCTTTCAGAATGTTAATTTTGACATAACCCATGATACTCCATTCATCAGGAAGCGACAATAAAGTTTATTAGTATTTTTTTAACATTTTACATTCATTTTGTCCTATATCAGATATAAGAAAATAAATATCTTTAATATCAAAAATTTGCATATCTGTAATACACAGTTTCTTTTGCTTCATCTCCTTTCCCATTCACAACTCTGATATACACCTTGTCTTTAAGTTCAGCATTATCCTTATCTTTTTTATCTACAATACCTTCCGGATAAACAGTGTATTCAAAATCATAATCATCATATTCACAAAGATATGAACCATCTTTATTTTTGGTCACTTTATCCGGCCATGTCTGAATATGATCTACGCCGTTTGCAATATTTCCGGCCCAGCTAAATCTAAAATCAGGAAGCATCTGTTCTTTTCCATATGCGGAAATTGTCTCTTCCGTTGCCGTATACATACCCACAAACTCGGTCATATCGCCATTCTGCACAATATCGTCTCCCGGCTTTTTAGTATATTCATTCCATCCGTCAGCATCATGTACCTTCAAAACATTACCTTCGAGTTTATACTCATGTGCCTCCCTGCCTTCCGGAGATGGGACCAGCCAATATATATTTTTGTCATCCCATTCAATTGCAAAATCATCATGGCAACGCACAAGCCCCGTTCCATCTTCATGTAAAGAATATAGGAACTCTTCTTCCAAAACATCCTGGCCCGCAAAATTTTCCTCTTGGTTTATTCTGGCATATACCCCGTAAGGCTCACTTGATACATTAGCGTCAGATGTAGCATCCTTTGCACCTGAACATCCCATCAACATAATAGTTAAAACCAACAATCCAATAGCTCTTTTTTTCATCCCGGCTCACCTCTTTAATTATCTGTTAAAATCTCAACTGTGTGAAACCTAATAATACAATACATGTATTACACTGTCACCAATAATTTTAGAATAAATCTGCACACCACAGTAGCGGGAAGTTTTTGAATCTAAATATACAGCATAAATCTTTTTTGATAGAATATATGGGAACAAAAAACGAATCAGCATGATCATGGAGATAATATAAGATGGTAATAAAGAATGTAAATCTTGAGACAGTATGCGGTATCACAAGCACTCTACCTGACAATCCTTACCCCGAATTTGCTTTTGCGGGAAAGAGTAATGTCGGTAAGAGTTCTCTTATAAACGGCATTATGAATAGAAAGAACTATGCGAGAACTTCGCAGGAGCCCGGTAAAACCCAGACAATAAACTATTACAACATAAACAACGAATTCTATCTCGTGGATCTTCCGGGATACGGCTTTGCACGTGTGCCTGAAAAAGTAAAGGAGCAGTGGGGAAAGATGGTTGAAAACTACCTTCACACTTCCAAACAGCTCCTTAGAGTTTTTCTTTTAATTGATATAAGGCATGAACCCTCGGCAAACGACGTTCAGATGTATAAATGGATAGTACATCAGGGATTCCAGCCCGTAATTATCGCAACCAAGTCCGACAAGATTAAAAAGAGCCAGCATGAGAAGCACCTTAATATGCTCAGAAACGGTCTCGGTCTTCCGGACGATGTAAAAATCTTCCCTTACTCAGCCCTAAGTAAGGACGGCCGCGACGATATTTATGATTTCATGGATGAACTCTTAGCTGAGGCAAAAGAATCATCACTTTAATCTGATCATTGCAAAGCTCTGTGCCTTCAGCACAATCTTTGAACCACTGCGCTCTATCCTGCCGATTGAATAGACTTCTTCATAGTCGCCGTTTTCTATCGCGGGATAGTCCGCTGTATATTCAATCTCTTTTTCACCGGGATTAACCATAATCACAAGACTGCCTCTCTTATAGGCAAAAGGCTTATCTTTTCCTCTGCACAGAACTTCAAACGGTGCATCGGCGCAAAGGGATTTCTCATTTCTTCTTATATTAAGGATATCTTTTACGACGTTATACAGCGAAGACTTGTCGCTTTGCTGCGCTTTGACGCTTGGACCGCCTTCATCAACAGGAAGATAAAGTTTATCTGATGAAGCACCTGAAAATCCCATGTTTGTGGCATCTACGTCCCACTGCATGGGCGTTCTGCTACCGGTTCTGGTATATCCGCCTTCCTTTGTCGGAAGATTCTCAATATACTTCATCCCAATCTCATCGCCGTAATAAATAAACGGAACTCCGGGAAGCGTAAATATAGTGGCATACGCGATCTTAAGTTCTGTCTCATCAAGCGTCCTTGCAGGTCTCGGTGTATCGTGATTGCAGGTCATAAAGCATATATAGCCTGCGTCTTTTGTCTTCTCATATTTTGGAATATAGTCACTTAGAAAAGCCGATGCATCGCTGTCACCGTCTTTTTTGAAAAAGCTTCTGTCCCTGCCTTCGGTATTCTTCCTATCCTCAGCTATAGGAAATACATGGTACTTTTCAAGTGTCTCGTAGTCTCTGAAAAGTCTGTTGTATCCATTCCCTGCATGATCGAGATAGAAATCCATATGAAATCCGGCGTCATTCAGAGACAGTTCGGGATTTGACCACTCAGATACCATCGCCGCATCGGGATATTCACTGTCAAGCATTGCCCTTACTTTTTTCCAAAGTGAGCACGTACATGTCTTTCTTTCATCATCGTCTTTTACAAGTGAATCTGCCATATCCACTCTAAAGCCGTCACATCCCATATTTAGCCAAAATCTCATAACATCCATCATAAGTTCCAGTGTTTTTTGCGGTTCGGAATCTTTGTAAGACATTTGCCAGCTCTCGGTCGGAGCGGCAAAACCATAATTAAGAGCGGGCTGTGACTTGAAGAAATTCAGCATATACACGCCGTTTCTGTCACATTCTCCGCTTATATAAGGATGGCCGCCAATACCTGACAGCCAGTATTCAGTCCAGATGTATCTGTCGGAGTGTTCATTTTTTTGAGGAACTCCGTCAACAACGGGAATTGCCTTCCCGCTTTCTTTAAACCACTCATGTTCTTCGGATGTATGTCCAGGAACAAGATCAAGAAGTACACGGATGCCCTTACTGTGCGCTGTTTCAAAAAGGCGCTTCGCATCATCATTAGTTCCGTACCTTGAAGCAACCTTTTTGTAATCTCTCACATCATATCCGGCATCCTTGAAGGGTGAATCATACCACGGATTTATCCAGAGCGCATTTGCGCCAAGTTCCCTGATATAATCAAGTTTTTCGATGATTCCTTGAATATCGCCTATTCCGTCACCGTTTGTATCATAAAAGCTCTGCGGATAAATTTCGTAAAATACTGCATTCTTAAGCCAACCCGGCATTGCTATATCCTACCTTTCCGTCTCCTTCTCTTATCCTCATACATCAAGGTATCTGCTCTGCTTATATATTCATCCAAAGAAACTTTTCCTTTGCCTTCCGTCACAACATATCCAAAGCTGAGTGACAGATCGACGGGAAGTTCTATTTTTCTGGAATCGCGCACCAGATTTTCTCTGATCTCAACGATACAATCCCTTACTATCTCATCGCTCATAAACTTATCTATTATAAGGAATTCATCACCGCCAAGTCTAAAGCACATTCCCTCCGGGGTAACATGCTCTTTTAACTCATTGGAAGCACATATTATGGCCTTGTCACCAACTTCGTGACCATAAGTATCATTCAAATACTTAAGCATATCAAGATCGGAATAAAGGATAAGCATCTGCCTTCCTTCTTTGTGTCCGTCAGCGATAAGCTTTTCTGCATATTCACCAAATCCGAGTCTGTTATAAAGGCCCGTAAGAGCATCCTTTACGGAAAGATCCGAGAGTTTCTCATTGGCCCTTGCAAGACATTCTTTCTGATAAAGGATTTCCATTCCCGATAAGAATGTGTTGATAAGGTCAAAAAGGAACTGCTGCTCCATAAGATATATCGGGTTCTTCATTGCGAGATATCCCGCGCTCTTTTCCCTAAAGTGAATGGGAATAAACAGATAGCAATCGCCTCTGCCCGTTCCTTCAAAAGTCGGGAAAACATTTTTTATACAATCTTCATTGATGTAAGCCGTATCAAAGATCCACTCTTCCTCGGCGGTCTCAAACTGCGCCCAGAACTTGGGATCAAGTACCATTATGATGTCTTCGCATCTGGATACTTTGACGACATCGCGGATAACATCAACCATTTCTTTCATGCTGTCTGCATGAGTGATCCTTGAAGAAAGCTTTAATAAGTCATTTGCAAACTCTACGCTGCTCTCATTCCACAGGATATTGCCTTTCATCTGGGCACGGCTGTCAACAATGATATCAGACTCGCAGTCGCAGCTGTCCCAATATATATTGGTGGAATTAATATAATTCTCCTGCTCAACAGGCTTTCCGCTCCACAGATCAAGGAAAAGCTGAATCGCCATCTCTCCGGCATCTTCTCTCTTATAGCTTACGGTAGAGATCCTCGGAGAATAAAATCTTGCCTTGTCAAAATCATCAAATCCCGTTATATAAAAGTCCTCGGGACATTTGATTCCGTATTCTTCCGCCTCTGCAAGTACGCCAACCGCAAGATTGTCATTAACACATATCACCGCATCGGGCATCTTCTTTTTTGCCCCATACAAGCTTCTAAACGCTTCTCTGCCATCTTTAATATCAAAGCCTCTAAATTCAAGAACGTAATCTTTGTTCTTTTTAAGGCCATTCTCTTTTGCAAAATCAACAAGCGCCTTAGCACGTCTCTGACTCTCATAATTTCCTTCAGGCCCCATGACAAACCAAAAGCTCTTGCAGTTCTTTTCATTATATAAAAAGCTTATGTTATCATACATGCACTGATAATTATTTACACCAACAAGATAGAAACCGTCTTCCTTTGCATTGATAAGAATAGCCGGTGTTCCCGAAGCTCTGACTCTGTCTATCACGTTTTCCCTTATAGAAGGCTCAACCGTGTTATTAAGTTCAACAATAACTCCGTCAAAATCACAAAAATCAGGGAGATCGAATATATCGTGTTCTCCCTGATTATAAAGCTCATCTGTGCTCCAATTGGCATAAGCGTTAAACACATATAAGTTTACATCTGCATCCGCTTCTTTAATCTTGCTAAGGATTCCACTTATCCATGCGTTAGTGATGTATCGTCCCCAGCTTTCCATTACCAGAGCAACTTTCTTCATAAGCCCTTATTCTCCTAAATATCAAAATGCCACTTCGTAGACAAATGTACTTTTTGCCGACACACTTAGTATAACACACATCTTCAATAATTATAAATAGGGCAATTTCATTCTTTATGCTTTTTTAAGTCAATTTTTAAGACAAAACTATCATTATCCTTGTTCCAAGTTCCGTTCTTGAAACAACTTCAAAGTGTCCGCCGTGTCTGTCCACTATCCATTTTGCTATAGAAAGTCCAAGTCCCGTTCCCTGAAAACTTCTGGCTTCATCGGCTCTATAGAACCTTTCAAACATGTGCTCAACGTCATTTTGCGTCATGCCGATACCCGTATCCTGCACCATCAAATACGGCCTGTCATCGTCTGTACGCCCGACTCCCAGAATTATCTCATCATTTTTGTTCGTATATTTTGCGGCATTATCCACAAGTATGCGAACTGCCTGCTTAAGGAGCGTTCGATCGGCGTCAATCGTTATAAGCTCCGACGCATCCCTAAACTTATACGGATGCTCCTCATCTATCATAAATGATTCCTCATATATTTCCTTCATCAATTCATTTAAGAGAATGTTCTCCTTCTGCAAGACAGTCTTTCCGCTATCGCCCCTCGCAAGGAAAAGAAGCTGCTCAACCAGTCGGTTCATATTCTCTACTTCATTAGAGATGGCACTTATCGACTCATCAAGAACTTTTTCATCAGACCTTCCCCAACGCTCAAGCATTCCTGCGTATCCCCTTATTACTGCGATAGGGGTCCTCAGCTCATGCGAAGCGTCGTTTACAAAACGCGCCTGCTGCCTATATGAATCTTTTAACCTCTGGATCAGGTGATTGACTGCCTGTTCTACTCCCATCAGGTCGCGGTCATGCAGATTTATCGCACCTTCCGGGTCTACGTTTTCTATCGCATCCTCTATAAGCCTGAATTTATCCTCAGAAAAAGCAAGTCTGTTAAGTTCATCTGCTTTTTCGGCGATCTCGCGGATCGGCCTGAGTGTTCTATGTCCCTTTCGAAATGCAACAGGAAGCGAAAATATAATCCCAATCATCTGCAGCGCAAAGAGCAGCGCAACAAATAAAGCTATTCTAAAAATCACGTCAAAAAATTCTACGGACATAAGCATTTTCCCATCCGTAGAAAAAACACGGTAGCACAACTCGCTTATATGACCGGTCTCTGAATAAATACTGCGGTTACGATTCCAAAAAGCAAAGTCTCCTATAACCTCCTGCTCTTTCATGTATGCCCATCCTGCATTCAGAAGGATGAACAACAGCAAATCCGTTTTTAAATAAACTTTCATCTTTGCCAAGGTTATCTGAACCACGATATGATGCACGATAGACGTCATTTTTTTTGACGGTCTGATATTATTCTGCATCGGATTTGATGACATAGCCTACTCCCCTCACGGTAGTGATCATATTGACATCATACGCATCATCAATCTTTGAACGAAGATATCTGATGTAAACATCAATCATATTGGTTTCTCCGACATAATCATAACCGCACACTTTCTCAAGAAGAGTGTCCCTCGAAAGTACAATGTCTTTATTCTTTAGAAGCATTTCAAGCATCAGGAATTCACGGTTTGTAAGCGAGATAATATGCCCGTCATAAGTAACTTCACGCTTTTTCTCATCAAGTCTGAGCTTCTGCCAGGTATAAACGCCCTCTTCCTTTGTGGCAGAGACGCCACTTGTCGTACTTTCCGCACCCACTTTTCCATGAAGTTTAAGCGCAACCCTGACTCTTGCAAGAAGTTCCTCGATGGCAAAGGGCTTGGTGATGTAATCCACCGCTCCGCCATCGAGTCCCGATACTTTATCCATGACTTCGTCACGCGCTGTCAAAAGAATAGTCGGCGTCGGATTATCCTGCATAAGACGCCTTAAGACCTCAAGACCGTTCAATCCGGGCAGCATGATATCAAGAAGTATAAGGTCAAAATTTCCTTCAGTAGCCATCTTAAGGCCTTCGCGGCCATCGGCCGCTTTGCTCACTTCATATCCTTCATGCTGCAACTCAAGTTCAACAAATCTTGCGAGTTTTTCTTCATCTTCAACTATAAGTAAATGTGCCGCCATGTAATACTCCCGTCGTATTTAGTCAAAACTGTTATGATTCCGAAGAATTGTGATGAAATTCTTCCTTAACCTGTTCTGCAGTCTCTTTCGCCTTATCCATCACATTATTTGCGCCCTGCAGATTATTTTTTCCATAGAACTTGTAATTCCAGTCAAAGAACAATGAAATTACAATAAGTACAAATACAAACCACCAGCCGAGTACCAATATTAAAACCGCCGTCCAAAGAGGAAGGTCGATTACCTGCTCATCATGATGCGAAACTTTCATGTGATTGTTTGAAAGATAGTCGATCACGTTTTTAAGGATTTCTTTAATCTTGGTTCCCCATTTCTCACCGCAATCTTTTTCATTGCCGACAGGAACCATTTCGTAACCGGGTTCTTTTGTATATTCCGTTGAATATACCTGCTGATCGGGCTTTGTAACCTTGCCCTCTTTCTCCAAGACGATCATGGCATCAAGAAGATCACCGTTTGCCTCGTCAAGCGCTGCCTTAGCCTCCTCATAAGTGATGTTCGCTCTTGTTCTTAATTTTTCAATCTTTTCAAATTCGTCCATAGTATATTTCCTTTCTCTGTTTAGGATTTTTTCTGTTCACTGTAATCAATATAGGCGTCCTAAATTAAACAATCCTTTGAGAAAGATTAAAAACAGATTAATGTCTCCATTAAGCCTACGTATTGGCAATATGCGTTCCATAAGTCAGGTTTGCACAGGGTTATGCTCGTTGACATTCAAGGCATAAGCAGTCGGTAATCTTTATTCTTCGCTCCAAAACTCGCCCATAAATGGTCTCAAACAGTTGGAGCGAAAGCAGAATAAAGATTTCCGACTGCTTATACTCTTGAATGTTACAACTCACATAAATGCTGTGAAAACCTGACTTATGGAACTGCGTAACGGCAAAATCTGTCCCCCAAATACCACTAATGGATTCCCTTAACTGTTTATATCAGTACTTCCTCGAGCACATTTATAATGGCTATTCTTCCCAATCCACGCAGTGCCTATCATTGCAGCGCTAATTCTTCGCATATTTCTGGGATTCTCAGTCATTCTAACGAGCATATGGTTTTAATTCTTCAGCAAGTATTCACAAGCTTCTGATTCACTCGCAAATTGTTGTATATCAGACTTCTCTCCTCTTTCACTATAATATACTTCCCATCGATCTTCATTCTTGATTAAGCAATATGCTACATCAGGAAATACTCCAATCAAAAGAGAATACAAATCCGAAGTTTTAGTTTTAACTAATTATTTTCCCTACGGTAAGCAATAATTGTATTTATAAATTCATCAGAAGAAACCTCTGTATTCTTTTTTTCATCAGCACTACATCCCTGATAAAATATAGAATGCTTTTCAATACATAGTTTCTCACATTCATCCAGCTTTACAATTTTGCTCGCCGCACACTTATCATGTTGAATCCAACTGTCACCTTTGCTATCATGCATAACAACAAGTCCCACTTCTTGTTTTTTTATATCTGGTACTTGAAATAATGGCTGGCCTTCATCAACAAGCCAATCCACTTTATCCTCAATTGTATCTTTATAAGTCACCCAAAAATGTAACGCATAAATTTCTTCTATATCATTCATTGACATTGTAATATCTTTCAAATAATAATTTCTTTGCGCACAGAATGAATCATCAATTTTTCGTGAATCATATGTCATCAAATACTTTTTTTCTTTGATTTCTACATAGTTATATAGTTTTCCATGATATTTTGCTAACATCCCATTTATTCTCCCGTTATCATATCTGTGAATTTATTTTCAAACTGATCCCAAACAGCTACCATACTCTCATTGCCATCTTGATCAATTTGATAAATAGCACCTTCGGAAACATCTGTATATGGATATTTGTACTCAGGAATTAAATGATTTTCACTACCAACAAATCCGGTTCCTGTACAAGGTGGTAAATTATCATTTTTCAAAGGTATGTCAGAATTGCTCGGAACATGTTTACTCGTAAATCTAATTACATACATATCTTCTCCATTCTGTAATCCTTCAAAAACTGTTCCCGGATAATCTAATCGCAAGTTTCTATATGCCGAGTCACCATTTGTTGTATAAGGTACTGCATCACAAGCTCTTGCCACGCAATTACCAACTTGCCTATATGTACCATCTATATAATGAGAATAATCTTTTGCTGATATCACTTTCTGCATTACTGTATCCTGATTAATTTTGGGGACACTATTTCTCAATTCTTCTATACGTTTCAACTCTGCGTTAGTTACACTTGAATCATAATTACTACAATCTAATTTTTTCCCTAAATTTTCATTTAACTTGCATGTTGTCCTTCTATTTGCATCTACTATATTATTTTTTTCTACTTCACCAAGCGAAGCTTCATATGATTCTTCTACTCCAAAATTCTTTCCACTAAATTTTTTATTTATTATCTTTGCTTCATCAGATAAATCAATTTCATTAACTCTAATCTCCTTTTTAGATGCAAAGTGTCCATTTGGTCTACGCCAGCGTCCCTTTTTATCTTGGAAATATCCTTTATCGGCAGTATTACTACCATTCTCCCCTGCACACATCACGTCCACAGGTGCAGGACTTCCCATACCCGGAAGCAGCCTTGCAATAGCTCTGATTGCTCCATACTTAAGCGCTTTTACATCGCTGCGAATATTCCCTTTCATTGCCTTTAAGGATGTTTTTGCTATCTGTGTTCCTGTTCCGCCCTGATCAATTCCAACTTTTAGTCCTGCGAACATTGTCATAGCGGTATATGCTTCCGCAGCTCCGGCAAGAGAGTTTCTAGCAACTCTTCCTAAGTTGACGCCTTTTTTATCATCCCTTAATTCATCAATTAAAGCAGCTCCACCTCGTGTTGCTGCGCCTACTCCCATCGCACCTAATTTTCCTACTCCGGAAAACAGTCCTCCACCTATGGCTCCAATTCCTGCATTTGCAACTGTACTTACCGCAGTAGTTCCTAATCCTACAGCAGCTGTTTTTGCCATATCACCGAGCGAACCACCGGATTTTTTTACTTCATATACTGCCTGCGCAGTATCTATAGCTCCTGTAACAAATGCGGATGTTCCGGCATACGCTGCACCTAAAACTCTTGGATCTGTAACGCCTGAGCACATAAGTGCTCCTGTCGCAGCTCCTCCTGCCGATGAAGCAGCAAGCGCTTTCCAACTAAAATCTCCACTTATTGCAGCTCCTACGCTATATGAAATGCCACCAATAATTCCTCCGCCTATTGCGCCTGCAAGTGCGGTAGGAAACAGTCCGTTATTATCAACAAGTCCCAACGGAGCATTCCAACAATAGATGTAGTGATTTTGTGTCTCCGGAAAAACAAGCATTCCCCTTACTTTATCTTCACCTGTAAATCTACCGCTTCTCGGATCATAGCTTCTTGCCTGTGCGTAGTAGAGGCCGTTCTCTTCTTCTCTGTAACCTATGAAGGCAAATGGCTGAATGATGTTTCCGTCTACAACATACTCTTTTCTTCTTCCTGTCTTTGGATCAAGCCTGTTTCCGAAAGGACCGTAAGCATAAGGACTATATGATGCTCCGTCTGTACCTGTAAGATACATCGTACTTCCAAGTTCATCTGTCTGATAGTAGAAGTTTTCTCTATCCGTGCTAAAGCTCACTACGAATGCATCATAAGTATATGTTCTTGCCTTACCGTTTACAGACTCTTTAAGGAGATTGCTGTGATCTCTTGTTATATCTGTAAGATATCTTATCTCTTCAAGGTCAGATTTCTTTGAAACTCTCTGTCCCATGAAGTTATAGGTGTAGCTTATCTTCTTTTGAAGCTCAGTATCAGGACTAACTACTGACTTTTCGAGCATTCCCTGAAGATTGAAATCGTAAGTCTTTGTAAGAGCATCATTTTCATACTCTCTTATTAGATTTCCGCGTCTGTCATATGCATAGGATGTATTAAGAGTTTCAGCACTATTTATTCCTGTATGCTCTATCTTTCCTATCAGCCTGTCAACAACGTCATAGGAATAAGTTGTTCTTACCCCTTCAGTTTCTTCCGCTATTCTGTTTCCAAACGCATCATATGAATAACTGTTCTGAAGAATTCCATCTTTCTTACTCTCAGTAAGTCTACCAAGTTCATCATAAGCGTAATCGTATGTTCCGCTTACATTTCTAAGGTCTCTTCTGTATCGCTTTATCTGAGTCCTGTTACCTTTTTCATTGTATGTGTACTCATATCTGTCAAGTATTCCGTCTTTATCAGCACTTGTAAGAGATTTCAAAAGTCCGCCCTGATAATAGTCATAGCAAGTTCCCGCTCCGTTAGGGAAAAGCTTCTTTGAAAGATGACCGTTATCATCATAGCTGTATCTTATTATCTCATCGCTAACGCTGTTACCTGCTCCTACATTTTTAAGCTCTAACAGTCTTCCAAGAGCATCATAACGATACTCTGCTCTCTTTCCGTCAGGATAAATAACTGCAGTCTTTTCATCTCTTGGTCCGTACTCATATCCGACTGTTTCACCTGTTGAATCTGTAACTTTTATAGTTCTTCCAAGGATGTCAGACTCTATCTTTGTAAGTCCGATCTTTTCTTTTACTTCTTCAAGTACTGCAATAGCATTGTACTTATAGCGAACTTCGTTTCCGTCAGCATACTTTATGCCTATGATATTTCCATTTTTATCTCTTGTATAGACAGTCTCGTTTCCGTCCCTGTCTATCTGTGAGATGAGTTCTCCGCTCTCATCGTATCTGTAAATATCTTTCTGACCAAGGGCATCTGTAACGCTTATAAGTTTTCCTGAAAGATCGTGCTCATAGACCGTTACGTGTCCCTTTCCATCAACCTGAGGGAAGTTATCGTCTGTATCTTTTACCTCTCCCTCTGCCCTCTCTACACTGCTAAGAAGATCAAGGTCATTGTAGGTATATCTTGTCTCGTTTCCAAGAGCATCAATAACACTTTCAAGCTTTCCTGTGCCTGTATAGCTGTACTTTGTTATAGTTCCGCAGTCATCAGTCTCTGTTACTCTTCCCATCGAATCATAGGAATAAAGCATGATCCTTCCATTTGAGCCTGTTACCTTGTTTACTCTTCCTGCCTTGTCATACTCATAGGAAAGAGTAAAGCCGTCTCTTTCTACCTGCTTGCAGATTCTTCCGCAGATATCGTACTCAAACTCATTTATTACGACCTCATCTGTTTTAGACTTATCATCTGCATTCAGAGCTTTTTGGGTGACTTTAATAAGTCTGCCCTTATCGAAGTGATTCTCTGTCACTACTCCGGCAGGATCCGTTACTGTCTTTATATTTCCGTTCTTGTCATAGGTGTAAGATTCCTCTCTTCCTATGGCATCCGTTATCTTTATTATCCTTCCTACCGCATCATACTCATAACATGTATCTGCGCCAAGAGCATCTGTCCTGCATATAAGGTTTCCGTTCTTATCGTAAGCATAGGAAGTTGTATTTCCCTCACCGTCTGTCTCGGTCTTGATACGTCCGAGTTTATCGTAGGTGTAGGAATTCTTTATGATTGTTTCTGTATCGTTTGAATCTCCGCTACCATCTATCTCAGTTCCGACAGTAAGTATGTTACCGTTGTTATCATGACTGTATACTGTCTTTCTTCCCATAGGATCTGTTATCTTAACAAGATTTCCTAAAAGGTCGTAGTCGTAGTGCATCATTCCGCCGTTTGGAAGCGTGATACTCTCTTCTTTCCATGAGGTGTTGTATCTTATGGCTGTCGTATGGTCGCTCTCATCTGTGTAAAATGCAAGCCTTCCTATCTCGTTATAATCCCATCTTCTTGTTGTTCCGTCGGGATTTATCACTTCCGTAAGAAGGTCTTCTGCGTTGTATGAATAGCTTGTTGTATTTCCGAGAGGATCCGTTACCGAAGTGATGTTATCACTCTCATCCACCTCGTAAGATGTCTCATTTCCCTCTGCATCTATAGTCTTTTTTACTCTTCCTGCGTTATCACAGATATAGCGTGTAGTTACGCCCGATCTGTCAGTGATGGAAGAGATATTTCCTTTTTCATCATAGCCGATCTTTACCGCATTGTTCTCGGCATCCCTTATCCTTACGACTCTGCCGCCCTGATAGTCATACTTTGTCCTGTTTCCGAGAGGGTCTGTAACGCAGAAGAGATTACTGTCAAGGTCATAGATGTATCTGTATGAGTTTCCTTCGGAATCCTTCTTTGCGATAAGTCTTCCTTCAGCATCATATGTGTAGTTCTCGCAAAGTCCCTCGGGGCCTACTACCTTGGTAAGATTTCCTCTGTTGTCATAGCTAAGTCTTGTTGTAAGACCGTTCTTATCTGTTATTGAGGTCTTTTGGTTTCTATCGTTATATGTGTACTTCTCTTCAATTATGTTTTTGGCATCTGTAACATCCTGAGATGCGTAACCGGCGCTAAGTCCAACATATCTTGTTCCTATATGTCTTCCACGCTCATCAGAGAGGTACTCTACCTTAAGTCCGTTCTGCTCTGTCGCTGTTGTTATGTTCTTTTCATCGTCATAGCTGTAAGACATCTCACCACCATCAGGGAATATCTGATGGATGACACGTCTCTGCTCATCGTATTCGTTTGTGAGCGCTATGATACCGTCAGGGCTTATTACTTTGTGTATAAGGCCTTCTTCGTTATAGGTATATCTTCTTGTGCTTCCGTTTGGATATGTAGCAGCTGTAAGGAAGTATTCATCTTCTCTTTTCTCGTAGCCATAGGTTACGTTCTTTCCCTGTGAGGTTGATACCCTTGTAAGGATTCCGTCCTCATTGTAGGAAAGTGAGATATATGAACCTTCTTTAGTCTCTATCTTTACGGGAAGAGCGTATCTTATGCTCTCACCATTATCGTCATTCTTAGTAAATACGCCTAAAGTATATCTTGTATTCTCGCCTGTATTGTCTCCCTTAGCTACAAGATATCCGTCTTTGTCATACTCTTCATATGAAAGATCTTCTCTTATGAGCTTATAGCCGTAGTTATCCTCTACAAGTTTTCCGGGTTCTCCGTGGATCTCGTAGTAAGTCTCTGAAACAGAAGAACTCTTGTTGGTAGCTCCTTCTTCTCCATCAAAAGTAAGCTCAGGAGTATTTTCCTTCTGAGCAGCCTTACTGTTTTCAGGCTTTCTGTAAATACCTTCTCTTCCGTCGATATAGATAGCTCTGATATCGCCGTTATCTTCTTTATAAAGGTGCACGTCACTATTGCAGCACCAGCCGCGTCCCATTGCGCCCTTAAATTCTGATCTTGCGTTATAGAACCTTCTATATGTAATCTTTGTATCTGTTCCAACTTCAAGGTCTGTCCTGTCATTTATGTAGTTTCCGCTACTCATGTTTACAGGGTCGTACTTATATACCTGACATCTGTCAACAAGTCCCTGAAGGTAGAGCCTGTAAGTCCTAAGATATGCTTCAAGACCTTCTACGTCCTTAGGATCAATCCATCTGATATTTCCCTTTGTCTCTTCGTATCTTGTGATATCAAAAGTTCCCTTGTTCATGCCATCGATAATAGACCTGAGGAGTCTTACGATATCATCAAGGAGTTGTTTAAAGGTACTGCCCGCTATGTCATTTGAATGCTCTTCATGGAATGTAAGGAATTTCTGATTAAATTCAGGCACGAATCCATACGCCTTATCTCTTGTGGCAAAGTCGTCAAAGTCTCTTACCACCTCGGTAGGATCCGGGTTTATAAGTTCATTTATAGAAATGACGTCACATCCTGAGATAATGCTGTTTGCCGCATTTCGGATCTCAGTTATCTTAGGATGGACTTCATTAAAGATCGTATTGTAATTAGCAAAATCCTCGATCACCTTTTTAAGGTGCTGAGTCTTGATGACAGGATCTTGAGACTCATCCTCGGATAAATCTGCAAGAAAGTCCTCAAGAAGAGGTACACAGCCCGCAAAGCCGCCTTTTTGCATCATGCTCTGAAGCTGCTGTATGCAGTCTGTGATCATAGCGATGATTGTGATCTGCTGGTCATTAAGAAACGCCTTGGCCGACTCGGCCTCAGGTCCTGTGTGTGTCTCGTCATTAATAAAATCCATAAGAGATGGAATCAGAAGTGTATCCGACATACAAAGAAACGGATTGAATACAGTATTGAAACACTCTTCAAAGTATTCCCTTATCTTCTTCTGGTGCCACTCAATGTTCTCCCCCGAGTAATTGCTGATACTCACTTTTTTCTAAACCTCTCCGTTTTAAAATATACAAAAGTTACTTCTTCTCTCACCCTCAAAAAACAAGCTTTCTACTAAACAAATTCTTTTTAGTAAAACATTGCTTAACATTTGAATTATACGATTTTCTGAAGGTTAATGCAATATTATTTTGAGCTTTTTATTTTGCCCTTTATAAGCATCAGATATTTCTCACATCACATAAAAATGGCCTATCAGCATTCTCGGGGTTCTGATAGGCCTGGTATGTATACGATATTTATACCTTATATGGGAAATAAGGGGAATCTTGACTTTTGTATGTTGTTTGGGATAAACAAGTCAAGACATCAAATATCGAATGGCAATATTATGTTAACGTATCGTTTAAAAATAGTCAACATTATTTTCGATAAATAAAATCACAACACGAAAACAATAATTCTATCACTACCTCATCACAAGAAATTATCCCTTGATCGCGCCTCCGGACACGCCCTCAACATAGAACTTCTGCATGATGATGAACAGAATCGATATCGGTATGGAAACCAGTAATCCTCCTGCGCAGAATATTGAGAAGTACTTGTTTATAAGTGACTTATCAAGCATGTTGTAAAGTCCGATCGCAATAGTCCAGTCTTTTGAAAGACCGGAATTGAGCATAAGCTTTGCAAGTACGAAATCTCCCCATGGAACAAGGAATGAGGCGATTACCTGATAAACAATTATAGGTTTACAGATAGGAAGTATGATATTAAGCATGATCTCAAGCTCATTGGCTCCTTCAAGTCTTGCCGACTCACGCAAAGATATGGGAATTGTATCCATGAAACCTTTAACTATAAGGAATCCAAGTCCGGAACCCGCCGAATATACTATTATCATACCAATGTGACTGTTTGTAAGTCCGAGTGACTTAAGTACAAAGTACACGGCTATCATAGACAGTACGCCGGGGAACATATTAAGCACAACGCTGAATACCATGAGTTGCTTACGTCCCGCAAATCTCAAACAACAGAAAGCATATCCGACCATAAATATAAATACAGTGGATATTATGCATGTAAAGATTGCTATGACAAGCGTGTTTTTAAACCAGGTCACATACTGAACAACAGAGTCCGGTTTGAACAAAATGGTGGCAAAGTTATTTACCGACCATGTCTCAGGAAAGAAATGAGATATGTCAATTCCCTTGTATCCGCTGAAAGCTGTAACCACAAGCCAGATAATCGGTATTATCCATACAAACGTAATAAACGCCAACAAAATATGAAGGAGGCTTGATACAACAAATCTTTTTACTTTCATCACATGAATACCTCCTCTCTTTCACCTGCTACGATCCTGCTAAATGAAAGAATAGTAAATATCGAACATATCGAGAATACAATGACGCCGATGACCGAAGCCATCTTGTAGTCATAATACTCGTTTGTCAATCTAAAGAGCCACGTTACAAGAAGGTCTACTTCTTTTCCGTGTGAATTGGCAAGCGCCTGATCCGTCGTTACATATACATCCTGCGTAAGCAGATAGATTATATTAAAGTTATTGATATTTCTAACGAAGTCGGTTACAAAAGTCGGTCCCTCAACAAACATAACATACGGCATGGTCACGTTTCTAAATATCTCAAACGGTGACGCTCTGTCGATCATTGCCGCCTCGATCTGATCTCTTGGAATATTCAAAAGAATTCCTGTAGATATCAGTATCTGATACGGAATACCAACCCAGATATTTATTATAACAATTGTAGCTTTTGCCCAGCCCGGACTTGTAAGAAAAGGAATGTATGTAATATTCTTGCTCACAAGTCCTATATTCTGTAAAAAAGCGGTTATTCCGACATTGGAACATATCGAATTGACAATGCCTGAATCCGCAAAGAAATTTCTTACCAAAAGTAGCGTTACAAACTGCGGCACCGCAATCGTAACTATAAACAATGTTCTCCAGAATCTTTTCAGCTTGATGAGCCTTGAATTAATAAGCAGTGCAATCAGGTGTCCAAGCAAAAAATTCGATACTGTCGCAAGGAACGCCCACAAAAAAGTCCATTCCAAAATCTTCCTGAATGCATATCCAAAGGAGGACGAAGTTGTCTGTGTAAAGAGTTTTACAAAGTTTCTAAATCCAACCCAGGTAAACAGTTCACTAGGTGGCAAATGATTCTGGTCATAATTGGTAAATGCAATCGTAATAAGGATCAATATCGGAATGATATTCATCAAAATAACGCCAAGGATAGGGAATGAAAGAAGTGTAATATGAAACTTCTCGCCCAAAAGCTCTTTGAAATCTTCGCTGAAAGTATTTACGTGCTTTCTTGCTTCCAGCAAAAGCTGGGTCCTATACATGCTCTTGATATTACTTACCCAGAATAAAAAGAACATGAAAATAATAAACAGTGCTCCTACCGATCCAAGCAATATCATAAATGAATTATCATAATCATTTACCGTATTCTGCATCGTAAGAGGATCGAAAATTGCTTCTCTTTTCACTGTTCCCAGTGTACTGAACTTAGCAAGATTGGGGGCTGCACCAAAAATGAGGTATACAATAAACAGTGCCTGCACAATAAAAACAATCACACCTTTCATAAACTGGTAATTGTATATATGCCCCAATCCCATAAATACAGTCGACAGTTTCACACAAGTACTGCCCTCCGAAAGACAGATACCCAACTCCTTGAAATATTTTACAATTGGATTTACTTTGGGTTCCCTCTTGGTACGAACAGTCTTTTGATTACGCGGATAATTTTTATGACTAGTCGGATAGCTCCTATAATTAGCCAATTATCTCAACTCCTTTCTCTTACCCTTTTTTGACAAATATAACCCCATACCTCATTCGATATGGGGTTATCCTTTGACGGCCGGTAACAGGCCAAAAATTCAGTTTTTAGTCATTAGCCGGTGCTGTGATACCTTCAACTGCCGTGTCAAGAAGCTGCTGAAGATCCGTATTGTCAGGATTTCCGCTGGCAAGAATCTGTCCGAGTGTCTCAGCGGGACTCCAGTAATTTCCTCCGATAATCTGAGGTGTTGAGAAAGGTGCCTGAGCTGCGAGAGCTGAAATAGCTTTATCGCTCTTAACCGCATCCGATGAAGCTGCATTTATATTGGAAGGTCCGAGGTTTCTGGCCTCAAATCTTGCTGTCTGAACTTCCTCTGAAGTAAGATACTCAGCAAGAAGCATAGCCCAACCGATATTCTTGGCATGAGGATTTACTCCGATAAGCTTAAATCCGGAATATGATGAAAGCTGACAATCTTTGTCACCGATCTTCATTGTGGGAAGTTTACTTGCTTCGTAATTTTCTCCCCAGGCATCTGCAGCAACCTGTGCATTCCAGATACCGTTGATGGCTGCGCAAACAGTTCCATCCTTAATTCCTGTAACTGTGGTTCCATCATCCATATTAACAACAACACCAGAAGCAACTGCATCAAGAATTGCCTGACATACGTCAACACCGCCCTCTCCGTTCCAATCGCAACTGTTTGTTTTTCCATCATCGTTAAGTTTAGCATCAAGGCCGACAGCCTTAAAGAAACCGTAAAGGTACCATCCGTTCTTAAACTCGATTGCAATCTTCTTACCTGCAGTCTTTGCATCGGCAATCATTGCTTCAAGATTTGAAGGATCTTTGATAACTTCACTGTTATAGAACATAAAGTATCCGTTATCTGCCGTCATAGGGTAAGCATAAAGCTTTCCTCCTACCGTTGCGGCATCAACAGAAGTCTGAACATTGGCATTCTTTACATCATATGTATAAGTAGCCAGCACTTCCTGAAGTGCTCCCGCATTAACAAGATCATTAATCTGATCGTGCGCAAAAGTATATACATCAGCAGCAGCTTCAACATCTGTAAGAACTTTATCCTTTGCTGTAGACTCTGATTCTGCGCCAAGTGTGATGTTAAATGTTATATCAGGATAGAGAGCCTTGAAATCTTCAATAACTCCCTGTGTAAAATCCTGGTCTTCCTCGGAAGCCCATAGTGTAAGATCGACAGGACCTGTCGTATTGTTTATAAGGTTCTGAACTGCATCTGCGGAAGCTTCGCCCCCCGATTCTGCGCTATCTCCGGAGTTATCAGCTGCAGGTTCTGTTTGAGTCTCTTCCGTATCGTTGGCAACCTCAGGATTGCCACACCCCGTAATAGCAGCTGCAACCATCATAGATGCCAAAGCAATTGATAGAAACTTCTTTTTCATAATCGTTTCCCTCCTAACAATTATATGTAATATAAAAGTTCTTCTGCCTGTACAATTGCGCAAAATCACACGCAAACGGTTGTCCATACTATTATATTTTACCTTTTTTACGAGACTGCATCAATGTTTTTTTGATAACATAATCGAATTATCGATTTTCTGTGTAGATTCTTTCATTAACACTTTATAGCCCAGAATGCTTTTTTCCGGAACCTCTTCACCGTCTATCAATTTAAGAAGCGTCCTGCATGCAACGTTCCCAAGTTCCTTCGGATCATACTGAAGCGCAGTGACCTGAGGTTGGCTCCCCGCGAGAAGATCGCTGTTGTAAAAAGATGCGATCCCTACATCTCTGGGAACACTCACACCGTTTTTCCTAAGTTTCAATATCACATCACGGCATATGCTGTCATCCATACATACTATGCACTCTGCGCCGGATCTAACCGCTAGATCTGCTGCATTTTCAACTTCTTTGGAAGTTTCGTTTCCAAGTAGGAGCATATCGGGCTTAACTTCGATACCTGCTGCCTCAAGCCCCTTCTCAAACCCACGCTGTCTTGTCATATTCACCATATGACTGAGTGAACCGCCGATCAAAACAAGCTTTTTATATCCGCATTTTATAAGGGCGGATGTCATCTCCATGCAGGCCTTCTCCTGATCGTTGTCAACCTGAATGACGCCCTTTTCTTTGGTGCTTCCCACAGTAACAAACGGGATATTCATGCTTTTTAAATACTTAACGGAAAGATCGTTGACCATTGTGCGTCCGAGGATCACGCCGTCTACTTTTTTATTTTTGACGATTCTTTCCAAATGAGAAATATTATCCTCGTACACAAGCGAGATCAGAACATCATAATCCGTAGCCATTGTAACTTCGCAGACTCCCGCCATGCACCTTTGGAAAAAAGGGAGCGCATATACATTCGAATCCCCCGGGATTGCCCAGCATATGTTGTATTTCTTCTGGTCTGCAAGACCTTTTGCCATCGGATTTGGTCTGTAGTTGTTTTTTTCTATATACTCAAGGACTCTCTGCCTTGTTTCATTTCCTATTCTGCCTTTGCCGGAGATTGCACGTGAAACCGTTGTTTTTGACACCCCCAAGGCTTCCGCCACGTCCCCTATGGTTATGTTCTTTTTCTCATTCTCTCCCATACCGTAAAACCTCTTGTAAAAACCCCTATTTATATGATGTTTAATTTGTTCGATATTTAAAATAATACTTTGCTTTTTTTAAACTCTGTGTTATACTTTGCGCAATTGGTTGTCTTGTTTGAAATTTAGCACTTTATCAATTTTTCGTCAACCGCAATTGTTACCTAATTTTTCATGTTGACAGCTGAATGGAATCATTTTTAGCATCTTTTTATTTTTTGTTTATACGAATATTTTTTCTCTTTTTTTGACATATAAGGCAAATTTTTTTATAAAATATATATGTAAAGTTTTTTATGTTTTTTATGAGGTAAACGTTATGAAATCAACTCTTTTTGGCACGGCATATTATGCTGAATATATGCCTTACGACAGAATAGATACCGACTTCCAGCTCATGAAGGATGCCGGCATGAACGTTATCAGGATAGCCGAATCCACTTGGAGTAGCTATGAGCCTTCCGATAACGTATTTGATTTTACATATTTACACAAGGTTCTTGATGCGGCCGCAAAATATGATATCTCTGTCATCGTAGGCACACCTACTTACGCCATACCTTCATGGCTTGCAAAGAAATACCCTGATGTCATGGCAGTGACTCCCGAAGGACAGAGCATCTACGGACGCAGACAGCAACACGATATCACCAATCCGCATTTTCTTTTCCATGCTGAGCGAATCATCAGAAAGATGATGGAGGAAGTAGCGGCAAATCCACAGGTTATCGGATATCAGATTGATAACGAAACACGTTCCGGAAACGGATACTCCCCCGAAAATCAAAAGTTGTTCATCGAAGAGATGAAGAAAAAATATCCCGATATCAACAAATTCAACGCTGAATTTGGGCTTAATTATTGGAGCAACCGCATCGATTCTTGGGATGACATGCCCGATATCCGCGGTACGATAAACGGTAGTCTTTCCGCTGCCTACAAGGCATTCCTAAGAGACAAGATCACCGATTACCAGCAATGGCAGGCAGATATTATAAATGAGTATAAAAGAGACGATCAGTTCATCACTCACAACTATGATTTCTCATGGGACGGATTTTCATACGGCATTCAGCCTCTTGTAAATCAGCAAGATGCTGCAAAAGCGGTAAATATTGCCGGAGTTGATATCTATCATCCCACACAGAACAGATTTGACGGCGCTACCATAGCTTTTGGCGGTGCAATCGGAAGATCACTCAAAAAAGATAATTATCTTGTACTTGAAACACAGTCTCAGGGAAGACTCGACTGGCTTGCATATCCCGGTCAGCTAAGGCAGGCTTATTACAGCCACCTTGCGAGCGGTGCAAACGGTGTAATGTACTGGAATTGGCATTCGATCCACAATTCCCTCGAATCCTATTGGAAAGGAATTTTAAGCCACGATCTGATTCCGGGCGAGACTTACAAAGAACTTGCTTTTACAAGATCTGAAGAACTTAAGATAGACAGTCATTTACAGAACCTCAAAAAGCACTGCTACGCTGCCATTATCGCAGATAACAGAAGCCTTGTGGGACTTGACGAATTCCCTATCGACGATGTATCCGACGTAAGTGTCGGCGAAGATGACTGGAGTCCCAAGGAACTTAGTTATAATCATATCCTTCGCTGGATGTACAACGCCTGCTACAAGATGAATCTTGAAACAGATATTGTTTACAAAGACGATATCATCAATGCGGATCCGGAAGAGCTTGTTAAAAAGTATCCTCTTCTCATCGCTCCTTCGCTCTATTCGGCGACGGTTGAGCTGATCAATTCTCTTCGCAGTTACGTTGAGAAAGGCGGAAATCTTGTACTTGGATTTAAGAGTCTTGTTTCCGATGAAGAGCTTAAGATATATCCCGATGCTCTTCCTTATCACATGACAGATATGATCGGAGGAAGCTACGACCAGATTACAAGACCTGTAGATACAACAATAAAGATTGAAGGAAGGGAATTCAATGTTTCTCACTGGATGGAATTATTAAGGCCTCAGGGAACCGGCGAAGAAATCTGGGGTACCTACGTTCATCCGTGCTGGGATAAATATGCTGCGATTCTTCACAAGAAGCTTTATGACTCAGGAAACGGAACCGTTACATATATCGGATGTTATATGAAGTGCGAAGGCCTCACTTCCATCCTTAAGAAACTCGTTAGAAGAATCGGCCTTTCCGTACCCGAGGAGATATTCCCCATCATAGTTAAATCGGGAACCAATGCACTCGGTGAGGAAATCACCTACTACTTTAACTACTCTCCTAGAATTGAGCTCATCTCAATACTTAAAGACTGCACAGAGCTTATAAGCACAGATAACTACAACCGCGGAGACAGAATCAGTATAGGACCTTGGGGTATTAAGATATTTGTCAACAGATGAGGATTAAAAAATATGAAAACACAAGACTTGATCAGTTATATTGAAGCCGGCAGATTAAATGATAAGCTTCTTGATATCTATATCGATGAATCCTTGATTGCTTATCAGACAGACAGATATATCAGAGCAATAAAAAGCTATGAGGATACTTTTAGATCAACACCGGGATACAATGATGACGTATGCATAATAAATGCACCCGGACGTACTGAGATAGGCGGTAATCATACCGACCATCAGCACGGTCATGTTCTTACGGCATCCATTAACCTGGACATCATAGCGATCGTAGCCAAAAACTCCGAGATGATAAATGTAAGATCTGAAGGTTATGACAATATTATAAGCTTCAGTTCGGAAGATACAGCCATTAACAAAAACGAGCAGGGCACTTCACTTGCCATGATAAAAGGTGTTCTTGCCGGAGCCAAGATGAACGGATTTGAGATCGGCGGTTTTGACGCCTACATCACAAGCGATGTGCTCAACGGTTCAGGTCTTTCATCTTCCGCATCATTTGAGACAGTGATAGGAACCATCATCTCCTCTTTGTACAACGACGGTAAGATCAAACCGATGACCCTTGCAACCATAGGTCAATACGCCGAGAATATATATTTTGGCAAGCCGTGCGGTCTTATGGATCAGATGGCCTGCGCTTTCGGAAACATGAGTCACATAGATTTCAAGGTTCCCGGCACACCAAAGGTTGAAACATTAAATCTCGACCTCAATGCCTCGGGTTACAGTCTTTGCATCACGGATACCAAAGGAAATCATGCTGACTTAACTTCGGAATATGCTGCCGTTACCAAGGAAATGAAATCTGTAGCCGAGGAATTCAGAACAGCCGTACTTGTAAATGTTCCCGAATCCAAAGTTATTGATTCCATCCCCGCTCTTCGTGAAAAACTCGGAGACAGAGCAGTTCTGCGTGCTCTCCACTTCTATGAGGAGAACAAGAGGGTCATAAAAGAAGTAGATGCTCTTAAAAATAATGATTTTGCAACATTCTTGAAAACAGTAAAGGAATCCGGCGATTCATCATTTAAGTTCCTTCAGAACGTATATACCAATCAGGATGTTAAGCATCAGGGCGTTTCGCTCGCACTGTGTATCAGCGAAAACATCCTCGGCGAAGACGGTGGTGTATGCAGAGTTCACGGAGGTGGTTTTGCCGGAACGATCCAGGCTTTTGTTCGAAATGATAAGGTCGAAATATACAAGAAAGCTCTGGATAGCATATTCGGTGAAGGATCCTGTCTTGTTCTTAAGATCAGAAAATACGGCGGTATGAAAATTGATATTTAAACAATATTTGTTTTAAATATAACCCCACTAAAAAACGAGCCATGACTTTATAGGTCATGGCTCCATTTCTATTCTTTTCAATTATTTATGTCTTGCAATTACTTTGCGGGTTTAAGTTTCCCCTGCTCTTTGTGAACAATAAGCGGCTCACTTGTTCCGTCAACGGAATTGTTGGTGATAACACACTCACTGATAGTCTCATCGGAAGGAATCTCGTACATAACATTCATCATAGTCTTTTCCATGATGGAACGAAGTCCTCTGGCACCGGTTTCTCTCTCGTATGCCATCTGAGCTATCTTATCAACCGCATCTTCTTCAAATGTAAGCTTAACATCATCAAAATCAAAGAGCTTCTGATACTGCTTAACAAGAGCATTTCTTGGCTCTGTAAGGATTCTGACGAGCGCTTCTTTTGAAAGACCTTCAAGTGTTACAGTGATAGGCACACGTCCCACAAACTCAGGGATAAGTCCAAATTTAACAAGATCCTGAGGTGTAACTTCCTTAAGAACTTCTCCGATCTCTCTTTCAGTCTTATCTGCAATCTCTGCATTAAATCCGATTGAATTGCGGTCAAGTCTTGCCTCAACAATCTTATCCAATCCATCGAATGCTCCGCCACAGATAAACAGGATATTGCTTGTGTCAATCTGGATAAGCTCCTGGTGAGGATGCTTTCTTCCGCCCTGCGGAGGTACGCTTGCAACAGTACCCTCAATAATCTTAAGAAGTGCCTGCTGAACGCCTTCACCTGAAACGTCTCTTGTTATGGAAACATTCTCACTCTTCTTGGTGATCTTATCAATCTCATCAATATATACAATGCCGTACTGAGCTCTCTCAATATCGTAATCGGCATTCTGAATAAGCTTGAGCAGGATGTTTTCAACATCTTCTCCGACATATCCTGCCTCGGTAAGTGTTGTAGCATCTGCAATCGCAAAAGGTACATTGATTATCTTGGCAAGTGTCTGTGCAAGGTATGTCTTACCGGATCCGGTAGGACCTACCATTATGATATTGCTCTTCTGAAGTTCTACTTCCGACTTATCTTCGCTCTTTGGAGACAAAACTCTCTTGTAATGGTTATAAACGGAAACAGCCAGAACTTTCTTGGCTTCTTCCTGTCCGATAACATATTCATCCAAAAAGTTACGGATCTCAACAGGCTTCAAAAGATTTATCTGCTGGTCCCTCTCGGCTACTTCAGGCTCATCGTCAAACTCTTCGGCAATGATGTCTGAACATATTTCTACGCATTCATCGCAGATATATACACCCGCAGGTCCCGCTATTAATTTTTTTACCTGATCCTGTGTCTTATTGCAAAAAGAGCACTTGATCTCTCCCGGTATCTTCGCCATTATTTATTTTCCTCTTTCTTAGGACGGTTCTCAACTATAGAATCAATAAGCCCGTATTCCAAAGCTTCCTGCGCAGACATCCAGTTATCTCTTTCTGTATCCGCAGCAACCTGCTCGAAAGGCTTACCTGTATTCTCAGCAAGCATCCTGTTCATTTTTTCTTTTGTCTTGATGATGTGCTTTGCAGCAATCTCAATCTCGGTAGCCTGACCCTGTGTTCCTCCCAAAGGCTGATGGATCATAACTTCCGCGTTGGGAAGAGCCATTCTCTTACCCTTTGCTCCGCCTGCAAGAAGAAATGCTCCCATACTTGCAGCCATTCCTATACATATCGTACTAACATCGCATTTTATATAATGCATTGTATCATATATAGCCATTCCGGATGTGATCTCTCCCCCGGGACTGTTAATATACATATGAATGTCCTTATTGGGATCTTCAGCTTCAAGGAACAGGAGCTGAGCTACAACTGTACTGGCTGATGCGGCATTAACTTCTTCTCCGAGGAATATGATTCTCTCTTTCAAAAGTCTGGAGTATATATCATAGGACCTCTCACCGCGACTTGTCTGTTCAATGACATAAGGTATTAAACTCATTTTTTCTTCCTTTCTAGCCTAAAAATAAAATTCCAATTTCCATTATACCAATAATTTTATAAAAAGAGCATAAAAAATTTCCCGCAAACAGATATTTACGGGAAATTTTTCTAAATAACTCACTCATCAAGGTAAACTATGGTAACGGTATTAAGATCATAAAAGCCTGCAGCGGATCTGTTTACCCACTCTCCGGCCTCTACTCCAAGTCCCATTCCGTAGGTAGAATATGCCTGTCTGAAAGGTCTGACATATATAACAGCGTCACTTCCTTTTTCCGACAGTGTAAGTGCCGAAAGAACATATTCTCTGGCAGCATAGCTCTCCTGCAATGCTCCCGTCCTATAATCATCATATGAAGCATATGACATTCCGTCCTTGATTTCCTTATTTATTCCTGAATGAAGAATAATCGCAAACAGCGCTGCCACCGCAAGAACTCCCATTGCGATACGATCAGTCTTTCCTTCAAATTTCCCTGAAAGGAACTGGGCAATCACAGCTACTGCAAGGAAATACATGAACTTTGCCACAATCTCGTAGGAATTTGCGGTTCTCATGTTGATCACTTCATCCACATGATATCCGAAGCATACGGGAAACATGGTGAAATATCTTGCAAGCCATGTTCCGACAAGCACTATCACCAGATTTAATACCGTAACTTTTCCCTCAAGTACCTTAACCTTATAAACAGTAAAGATCACAAATGACAAAAGCAGCATCAGAATAAACACAAGGCTTGTAAAAAGAAGCTTATCTTCAGAAATAATGCATTTAAAAGTATCTCTGAGCGCATCAAAAAATGTACTGTGTCCTTCACTGAGATCTCTTTCCGCTCTCTTATAGTTTCCCGGAGCAAGACCGTTTATAAGCGTACCGACAAACGCTGCAGCCGCAGGGATCACAATCTTTTTATCCTTTACAAATTCTTCCCTTTTAAGTATGACAACCGCGATAAGCCACGAAAGATCCGCGCATACAACATTAAGCGATCCTCCGCTTGCAAGAAATGCCAATAAGGCGCTTACCACCAGATATATCACTTTTTTCTTTCGTATATAGAGAATGCTTAACGAAACCGCAAGCAGACCGAGAGTCAATTCCATCAGATAATTAAGCCCGCCCGTATACCAGTAAAAGAGCTCTTTTCCATTTTGAGTATTCGTCATGGAAAAAACCGACACAAATATGACAAAAGCTACTCCCAGGCACGCCGTATTGTCTTTTATAAGAATTTTCAGGAGAACGACAAGCGCAGCACAGAAAGCGACCGTGTTCAGTATCATATAAAAATGAAATCCCGGAAGTCCGCCCCTTGTATATGCCCTGATAAAATGAATCAGATAATTAAAAAGATATGTTCCCTGGTTTAAATTGTAATAATCAACCATCTTGTGTGCGGCAGCCTCCACGTTCGATCCGTATGTGTCCGCTGCATCCGCCGCTCCACCTTCAAAACTGAAGTCATCTTCACACAGATATGTATAACCACAGCCGACAATAACAGGCACAACCGCACAGAGTATTCCGATAATGAATATTCCCGCAAATATTTTTCTATACTTGTTAAAAAAAGCCTCTATCATACATCCTCCCCGTTTCTGTCATATAAAACTAATGGCACCTATTTCTTTGTATTTACCAAATAATAAGTGCCATAAAGTTCATATGCTTTTATTCAGACTGTCTGATTACTCTTCAGTCTTCTTCTTTCTTGTTGTCTTCTTAGGCTTCTCTTCGCCGTCTGCAGCATCCTTCTTAGCTGTTGTCTTCTTTGCAGCTGTCTTCTTTGCAGGCTTCTCTTCCTTATCGTCAGCCTTCTCAGCAGCCTTCTTTGTTGTTGTCTTCTTTGCAGCCTTCTTAGCAGCGCCTTCCTTAACGTTCTCAACAAGGAAATCAGCAGCCTTCTGAACTGCAAGATCACTCTTCATGATCTTCTTCTCAGCGTCAGACATGAGCTCTTTAAGCTTAGAAAGCTCCATTCTGTACTGCTCGGCCATCTTCTCAAGTTCCTTCTCGAACTCTTCGTCTGAAACAGTGATGTTTTCCTTCTCAGCTACAGCCTCAAGAACAAGTCTTGACTTGATTCTCTCGATAGCCTGAGGCTTAACCTGCTCAAGCATCTTGTCTACAGTGTTACCTGTATACTGAAGATACTGATCCATGTTCATGCCCTGCATCTGAAGTCTCTGAGCGAAATCGTTAACGATCTGTCTCTGCTGTGTCTCAACCATAGCCTCAGGAAGTTCCATATCTGAATCTTCGATAACAGCCTTAACTACAGCATCCTCTCTCTTAGCCTTCTCTTCGTTTGTTTTCTTCTCTACAAGCTTCTTCTTAACGTCTTCCTTGTACTCAGCAAGTGTATCGAACTCAGATACGTCGCTTGCAAACTCGTCGTTGAGCTCAGGAAGTTCTTTAGCCTTGATAGCCTTAACTGTGCACTTGAAAGTAGCATCTTTGCCTGCAAGTTCTTCTGCCTGATACTCCTCAGGGAACTTAACGTTTACATCGCCCTCTTTGCCGATCTCAAATCCGATAAGCTGCTCTTCGAATCCGGGAATGAAAGCACCTGAACCGATTGTAAGAGGATAATCTGTTCCCTTTCCGCCGGGGAATGCAACTCCGTCAACAAATCCTTCGAAATCAAGAGTAACGATATCGTTGTTCTGAACTGCTCTGTCTGTTACATCTACAGTTCTTGCATTTGTATTTCTCTGCTTGTCGATCTCAGCATCAACGTCAGCGTCTGTAACGTCGATGTCCATCTTCTCAACTTCAACACCCTTATATTTTCCAAGCTTAACCGGAGGCTTAAGAGCCACTTCAGCTGTAAAGATGAAGTCCTTTCCTGCCTCAAGCTGCTCAACATCAATCTTGGGAGAAGATACAACGTTCTCTCCACACTCCTCTACAGCCTTGGGATACTCTGTCTCGATGAGTTCGTTTGCCGCATCCTCATAGAATACTCCCTTACCGTACATCTGCTCGATCATCTTACGAGGAGCCTTACCCTTACGGAAACCGGGTAACTGAATCTTATTCTTGTTCTTCTCATAGGCCTTCTGAATAGCCTTCTCGAGCTGCTCCGCAGATACTTCAATCTTAAGCTTAGCCATGCTCTTCTCAAGCTTCTCAACTGTTACGCTCATTTTATCGTAATTCCTCCTAAAAAGTATTTATAATAAAGAGCCTAAATACACAGTTTCAAGCCCTTTAGCCCACATATAGGCACAATCGCTTCAGATTATAACATAAGTAAATAATAATTTCCATGTTTTTATCCATGCTTTTTTTATCGTTTTCCCACATGTAAAAAATTGCTTTTTTTCAATTTGAACTAAATTTAGGCTCTCCAATTGCCGATAATATACTGAACTCAAACGAAACAAATCATTAAAACTATATAAAATTTTCCTATTTTTAGTCATTTTTTAACTGCTAAATAGTATTATTTTAGTATAAAATTGTTATTATTTTTTAATGGTTTTAATACGTTGAAGTATTACTCTTATATATTATGGAGGCAATTTTATATGGAAAAGGATTCCACCCCAAAGAAAAAAACTACTGATTTTGTAAACAGCATTAAACCGCGTATGATAGCGATAATGCTCTTAGTTGCTGCTATTCCGCTTATTATTTCCGTAATGGTAAGCTATATATCATCAACTTCAAAAGCGGTAAAGGATGCCGAAAACACCTTAAACTGGCAAGCCAATTATATTCAGTCCGAATTTGAAGGCATAATGGAAAAAAATATAATGAGTATACAAACACTCGCCAAATCACCTGCAACAACCAGGTTTATGGAGACACCTTTCAACGTGACTTTCCAAGATGAGGCCTCGAAGTATCTTGAAGAAATCGATACTATGCTCAACGATGGCAACATTACTGTTCTTACAGGCAAAGACGGAAAACAGATTCTCAGAAATTCAGGTGATCTTGTTGAAGTAGGCGAAAGGGATTATTTTAAGGAAGCAATGAACGGAAATACATATGTTTCCAATGTTATTGTTTCTGCCTCAACAGGCGTGCGTCAGATCACGATCGCAGCACCCGTATATAACTCAAAGGGTGAAGCTATAGGTATTGTTCAGCGAAATCTCGACCTTAACAGATTCCATGAATTCCTTGCAGAAAAGTCAAGTGATGCTTTCTTCGTTGACAGAAACGGACTTGTTGCCGCTCATTCGCAGTATGAGATCAATGCCGATAACGAAGATGACAGAAGCAAATCACAATTCGTGACTTCCGGTCAGGACAGCGGAGTATATCAGGTTGATACAGGTAAAGGATATCATGCTGTAGTTTCCTATAAGAAATCTCCGAGTACAGGTTTTGTTGTTGTTGCCGCAACAGATACAAAAGTAGTAACCGCTGAGACTAGATCTGCCGCACTTATTGTTGTAATTGTCGGATTAGTACTGCTCGTAATAACAGCATTCATCTCTGTACAGATGGCTATTTCCTTCACAAGTCCGATCAACGATGTTAATAATGCTCTCGCAGCACTTGCTGACGGTAGATTTGCGGTTGTAACCAAGCATACAAAAAGAAAAGATGAATTCGGAGCGATCATCAACAACACGAACACTGTAATAAATGAGCTTCAGTCTATCGTATCAAATATTAAAGCATCTGCTTCAACGATCAGTGAATCGTCTGAAGAGCTCTCTGATATGGCCAATCAGATTTCTCAAACAGCCGAAGATGTATCCAATGCGGTTCAGGATATCGCATCAGGTGCCACCCAGCAGGCCGATGAGATTCAGAAGGCATCCGAGAACGTTACACAGATCGGCGATGCAGTTTCCAACGTTCAGGGTTCAACAGGAAGTCTTGAAGCTCTTGCAACAAGAATGAAAGATGCTTCGGAAGCTTCTTCACAGTCGCTTTCAGCTCTGCAGGAATCAAGCACAAACATGACTTCCAAGATTGATGACATTTCAAAGACTATCTCAGCTACTCAGGAAGCTGTTTCAAGCATAAATGAGAAGGTTGAAGGAATTGCCAGTATCGCAACACAGACCAATCTCCTTTCACTCAACGCTTCTATCGAAGCTGCAAGAGCCGGCGAAGCAGGAAAAGGATTTGCGGTTGTTGCTGAAGAGATTGGTAAGCTTGCCGACGATTCAAAAGCAATGGCTGATGATATCAGAAAACAGATGGATATCCTTCTTGAGCAGAGTGAGGCTGCAGTTGAAGCTTCGGACGAAGTAAGAAAAGGAAATCTAGATCAGCAGGATGCACTCGGCGAAACACTTATTTCCGTAAACGAAATGCTTTCAGATATAAGCGAGACCGTAAACGGCGTAAAGAGCATCTCCTCAGGTGCAGAAACTTGTGTATCTTCCAAGAATGTTGTATCGGATTCAATGAATTCGCTCTCTGCAATTTCGCAGCAGAACGCCGCTTCATCGGAAGAAACCGGTGCTTCTATGGAAGAGCTCTCAGCTACCGTTACATCTCTTGCAGGTTCGGCAACCAACCTCAAAGATGTTGCCAATAAACTCAATCAGGATATTCAGTTCTTCAAAACCTGATAGGGTTACGCTGTAAATATATAGGCAGATATATATAATTTTAGCTCAGATTGTGCCGGACATATAAATGAGCCCAAAGAGTTGGTCTCATTTATATGGCACAAATTCGCAAAAATTATATATATCTGCCTTATTTTTTGCGTAAGGTTCTATTTTCCTTAATTAGGTCAACTTCTGTTGTCCCCAAAGTCACGCTGTATATACGATTGCTTGTGCCATCTGATCTGCCGCTTCTTTTCCGTTAAAGTGCTCAAGAATAGCAAGTGCAAAGGGAATTGCTGTACCCATACCGCGTGATGTGATGAAATTTCCGTCCTTTGTCACCGCTTCGGTAGTTACGTCGGCTCCGATAAGATCGCCGTCGCATCCGGGATAACAGCAGGCTTTTTTGCCCTTTAACAATCCCATCTTACCGTATACGGTGGGAGCTGCGCAGATTGCAGCAAGCATCTTGCCTGCGTTATTAAACTCTTCTATCTTAGCCTTGAGAGGTGCGCACGCATCAAGATTCTTTGTTCCGGGCATTCCTCCCGGAAGAATGAGCATATCAACTCCGTCAAAGTTAAAGCTCTCTATTGTATCGTCAGCCTCAAGTTTAATTCCGTGAGATCCCTCAACAGCCTTAGAACCAGTTATTGACACAGTTGTGATGTCAATCTTCGCCCTTCTTAATATATCTACTACGGTAAGTCCTTCTATTTCCTCAAAACCATTAGCTAAAAAAATCGCTGTCTTTGCCATAATCATCCTCCATTCATTCTAGCGCCACGAAATTCTATGAATCATTATATCATTTCTATGCGCACACAACCCTACAATCTGATAATATGATATATGAATAACGGCAACATCTATGAAATATATATTCTTGAATCACTTTCTCACGAAATCCGTAACAAGTGCGGATCTCTGTAATTTCATCTAAGATATCATGCCGTTTAGGAAAGGTACATACACCATGGGAATTGAAATAGAAAAGAAATTTACCGTAAAAGAGCTTCCTCTTGATCTTGATACATATCCCTGCCACATCATTGAACAGGGTTATCTCAACACAAGTCCCGCTGTCCGTGTAAGACGCGAAGATGACCACTACTATATGACATACAAGGGCTCCGATCCCGCAGAGGAAGGTGGTATCGGAAAGGTAGAATACAACATGCATCTTGATGCAGAGAGCTACGCTCATCTTGTAAAAAAATGTGACGGCAACCTCATAAAGAAAACCCGCTATCTCATTCCTCTTAACGAGGACGCATTCGACAGCGGGTATTTATCTAAAAATCCACAGATCAGATTGGCAGTTGAAAACAAAGAAATAAAGATTGAGCTTGATGTCTTCAAAGCTCCATTCGACGGTCGCCAACTTGCCGAAGTGGAATTTCCGAGCGAAGAAGCCGCGAAAGCTTACCACCCTGCTTCATGGTTCAATGAAGATGTAACCGGAGATTACCACTACAGCAACTCCTACATGAGCACCGAAGAACTGTAACTCATTATCCCGAAGCAGATAAAACCGTGATATATCTATCCGCGCTTCTCCACGATGTCGACGATCATAAGCTTTTTAATACAACAAACAATGCCAATGCCCGCTTTTTTCTGAACAGTAAAAATATCGATTCTGATACTATCGAAAAAATATGCTCTGTTATCAATTCTGTTTCGTTTAGCAATAATAAGAGAATGAAACCTGCCACTATCGAAGGATGCATTGTTGAATCAAAGGATCATTTCTATGAAAAACTATTGCAATTAAAAGATCTGATGAACACGCCCGAAGCAAAGAAACTTGCACTGAAGAAACATGCCTACATGGAAGAATATGTACATGCACTTGAAAAGGATCTTTCTTTTTCTCAGCATTCCGATAATTCTGGTTATTGACTAATTCATGCAAAACTCTTCGATTTAGTCACTCTTTCGCGCTGTTCTGAAGTGATAACGTAAAAGTAGACACCTAACCTAAATTTGTAAACACCAAACCATTTTATTGATACACTATGATAGAAAGGTTATTCATGTTTACAAATGATGTATTCAAGGAGGTCTACATGTCAT
>JAEEGI010002426.1_pt1 | contig 45770 bp, 39 predicted proteins | sample 8958751 | NCBI WGS metagenome assembly JAEEGI01 (sample SAMN16246545, study PRJNA631951) | gut metagenome | biome: gut microbiome; feature: rumen; material: KS-attached | host: Bos | place: Iran: Karaj | collected 2018-10
TTGATTTGAAGAAGTCCTGCATCAGCTGGCGGCATTCCTCTTCGCACACGCCGCCGATGGCAACAGCCTTGGGATGGAGGGCTCTGGGTGCATAACCTCGGTAGCCGCGCTTCTCATCGGCTGCCCCATAGACGATGCGGGGTATCTGTGCCCAGCCGATGGCGCCGGCACACATGGTACAGGGCTCAACGGTCACATAGAGTGTGCACTCCGTCAGGTATTTGCCTCCTAGGGTGTTCGCGGCAGCCGTGATAGCCTGCATCTCGGCATGGGCCGTCACGTCGCAGAGCGTTTCCGTCAGGTTGTGGGCTCTCGCCAGTACTCGGTCCTTGCACACCACCACCGCTCCGATGGGAATCTCCCCATTCTCAAACGCTATCCTGGCCTCGTCGAGGGCCATCAGCATATAGCGTTCGTCTTTCTTCTGTTGCTCTTCTGTTGTCATAACTCAGCCGCAAAGTTAAGCCAAATTGTTGAATTACACAAGTATTTGGCTGCTTTTTTTGTAGGCGACGGCCCTTGGTGCCCGGGGCGGCCTGACTAGTTGCTGCGACTGCCCCCTATGGTTGTTGCGACGGCCCCCTATGGTGCGAGGGAGTTTACAGGCAGTAAACTATCGTTCGCCTATAGGCGAATAATCGTTTGCCTATAGCCGAATGACCGTTCGCCTATACTCAAAAGCCAGCCCTGTTTTGGGCTATTGATGGCCAATTGCGTTAATCTTCTGAAATATGATGGCGGTTTCAGACTTTTTGCTTATCTTTGCATGCGAGTTATGGCTTATCAGATCGTACATATCGACGAGACCGATTCCACCAACGGATGGCTGCGGAGGTTCTTGGCAACGGAAGAAACGTGTCCATCCGATGCAAATATGGTGGTGGTGGCGGATTTCCAGACGGCGGGTCGCGGCTGTGGTACGAACGCGTGGGAGAGTGAGCGAGGGAAGAACCTGACATTCTCGCTGCTGATTCATCCTACGGAGATCACGGCCGACTGTCAGTTCCGCATCTCCGAGGCCGTGTCGCTGGCGCTCTGTGAGACGTTGGATGGTTATGTGACGGACCGTCAGGTGTCTGTCAAATGGCCTAACGATATCTACGTGGACGACTGTAAGATCTGTGGCATGCTTATTGAGAATCGTCTCAGGGGACGTCTCATGACAGACAGTATCATCGGCATCGGGCTGAACGTGAACCAGCGGGAGTTCTTCAGCGATGCCCCCAATCCGGTGTCGCTGGTGCAGCTCCTGGGCCATGAGGTGGCGCTTGAGCCGTTGCTGCAGGCTTTCCTTCAGAAGCTTGAGCCGATGCTGCAGATGGATCCGGAAACCTTGGGGAAGGCCTTTAGGGAACGCCTTTACCGCAGGGAGGGTGAGCACGAGTACCGTGACGGAAAGGGGCTTTTCCGTGCCAAGTTACTGAATGTGCTCGACGATGGGCGACTCGTGCTGCTCGACACAGAGGGCACAGCCCGCATCTATGCTTTCAAGGAAGTGCAGTTCGTGATTTAATTGGAAAAAGATAATTGATAATTTAAAGATTATGGCAAGGTTTAAGAGAATTCTTTTGAAGCTGTCGGGCGAGAGCCTGATGGGTAAGCAGGGCTACGGCATCGACCCTGAGCGTTTGGGCGAGTATGCTGCTCAGATCAAGGAGATTAGTGAGATGGGTGTCGAGATCGGCATCGTCATCGGTGGTGGTAACATCTTCCGCGGACTCTCGGGTTCACAGAAAGGCTTCGACCGTGTGAAGGGCGACCAGATGGGTATGTGTGCCACCGTCATCAACTCGCTGGCGCTGAGCTCTGCGCTGGGGGCTGTGGGTGTGAAGAACAAAGTGCTGACGGCTATCCGTATGGAGCCTATCGGCGAGTTCTACACGAAATGGAAGGCCATCGAGGCGATGGAGCAGGGTTATGTGTGCATCTTCTCTGCTGGTACGGGCCAACCTTACTTCACCACTGATACCGGCTCCAGCCTGCGTGGTGTGGAAATTGAGGCCGAAGTAATGCTGAAAGGAACCCGTGTGGACGGTATCTATACCGCTGATCCTGAAAAGGACCCGACGGCCACGAAGTTTGATGATATCACCTATAAGGAGGTGCTGGCGCGCGGTCTGAAGGTCATGGACCTTTCGGCTGTCTGCATGTGTCAGGACAACAACTTACCCATCTATGTCTTCAACATGGATGTAGTCGGTAATCTGAAAAAGGTAATGGAGGGTGAACAGATCGGCACCTTGGTGCATCCTTAACAATCAGACCTCTTCGAACTCGACGTATTCGCCATCGGAGTGATCGAAGATCTTGCGCTTCTCTTCCTGATCGCGATCGTCGATAATCGTTACGCCACTGCTCGTAGTTGTCCTGCGGGCAGTGTTTTTTTGATCGGCTTTGGGCTGTTCCTGCTGCTTCCCCTTGAAGTAATCGTCGCCAAACGGATTCTTATCGCGACTGGCTTGTTCGCGCTGCTCATACTGGGCTTGCGTGCGGCTTTGGCGGCGTCCGCCCTTGCTGCTCTTGAAATAGTCGTTGTTGAAGGAGTATTTCTCTTTCTGTTCCTTCATCTTCTGGTTGCGGTAGTAGTTGTCCTCTACCTCTTCCCTCAGTTTCTTCACACCTTTGTAGGTGAAGTTGATGACCACCATGACGATGATGGCGATGGCGATGAGGCCGAAGATGATGGCGGCAAAGACGAATTTCAGCATATTACACAGACTTAGGTGTGGATTTGTGAGAGGCAATAGACAGGATGACATACCAGGCGATGATCGCCGCGAAACCGGTGATGCCTAATAATAATAGAATAGGTACGCACGAGAGAACGAAGATATATTTGATTTCATTGCCCTTCCATCCCCAGTGCTTGAACTTCAAGGCGAACATGGGTATCTCGGCAATGAGCAGGTAGCAGCTGAGGAAGGTGCCTGCCAGAATGACCCACTCCAGACCGTCGAAGGTGAAACCACTGTCATGCAGGCCTACGATGAGCGAGCCCCAGAAGAGGGCATTGGCAGGTGTGGGCAGTCCGATGAATCCCAGTGCCTGGCGCTCGTCGAGGTTGAACTTTGCCAGTCTTAAAGCAGAGAAGGCAGCCATCACAAAGGCGAGGAAGGGGACAAACGGCAAGTGGATGTGGAATGTACACAGGTAGCTGAAGACGATGGCCGATGGCGCGAAGCCAAAGGTGATGTCATCAGCCAGCGAGTCCAATTCCTTGCCGATAGGGGAGGATACTCCCAACAGACGAGCCGACATGCCGTCGAAGAAATCGAACACGGCACCGATGATGATGAAGAGCAGAGCCAGACGGAAATCGCCCAAGAATGCATAATAGGTAGCAATGCAGCCTGAGATGAGGTTGCAGCATGTAATCGTGTTCGGGATATGCTTCTTCACATTAAACATGGGGCTCTCAACTACTTCAACTTAGCTAAAACCGTCTGGTCGCCGGTGGTGGGCTGTTCCATGCGGCAGCAAACCTCCGTGCCGAGCGGCAGGAACACATCGACGCGCGAGCCCAGCTTGATGAAGCCCATGTGCTCGTCGATATAGCACTCCTCGCCCTCCTTGGCGTAAGTGACGATACGGCGTGCCATCGCTCCCGCAATCTGGCGCACCAGGATATCCTCGCCCTCGGGCGTGGTGATCATGATGTCGGCATGCTCGTTCTCCTCGCTGGCCTTTGGCAGCCAGGCTTTATGGTAGTTGCCGTCCTGATGGTGTACAAACTTCACTTTCCCGTCAACAGGGAACCAGTTGGCATGCACGTTCAGCGGACTCATGAAGATCGAGATCATCAGCCGCTTGTCGTGGAAATATTCGTTCTCCTCCGTCTCTTCAATCACCACGATCCTGCCGTCGGCAGGAGCCACCACCATTCTCGAGGAGTCGCCATTGAAGTAGCGGATGGGGCAGCGATAGAAGTTCAGGGCCATGAGCCAGGCTGTGCCGAAGATGACTAAGAATAGCCAGAAGAGTATGTGAGAGCCAGTGAAGTGAAGGATCAGGTAGGCGATAGCCGCCACGGCGATGGCACTCAGAATAAGCTCTTGAGTACCCTCATGGTGAATCCTGATTTTCTTCAGCTTATTGATTCTTTTTCCCATTGGTATTGCTTGATTGTTCCGTTATTTGTGTGCAAAGGTACTAAATATTTATGAATAATGGATTAATAATTATGAAAATTTTTGGTTATTCCAAGAAATAGGCGTATCTTTGAGGCTCAAAACACTCAGAAACGCAAAAAAACGATGGAAGATTTCGTACATCTGCACGTACATACATATTACTCAATCCTCGATGGACAGTCGAGTATCCGCAGGCTTGTAGACAAGGCTATCGATGATGGTATGAAGGGTATGGCCATCACCGATCACGGCGATATGTTCGGCATTAAGGAATTTCATGACATTTGCAACGATGTTAATAAAAAGCGCAAGAAGGATGGACTGGAACCGTTCAAGCCCATCTTCGGCTGTGAGATGTATGTGGCGCGACGGGGTGACAAGAGCCTGCGTGAGACCAAGGAAGACCTGGGCGGCTACCACCTCATCGTGCTGGCCAAGAACTATAACGGCTATAAGAATCTCATCAAACTCGTCAGTAATTCGTGGGTGGATGGATTCTATAACCGTCCTCGTACGGATCATAAGGAACTGGAGAAATATCATGAAGACCTGATCGTGTGCTCTGCCTGTATCGCCGGCGAGGTGCCTGCGAAGATCCTGAAGGGTGATATCGCTGGGGCCCGCGAGTCTATCGAATGGCACAAACGGCTTTGGGGTGATGACTACTATCTCGAGCTCCAGCGCCACGAGGTCACCGACCCTGCCCAGCGTGCCAACCGTGAGACCTTCCCTCTGCAGCAGCAGGCCAATAAGGTGATGATCGAGCTGGCCCGTGAGTATGGCATCAAGCTGGTCTGCACCAACGATGCCCACTTCGTGGACCGTGAGAATGCCGAGGCCCACGACCACCTGTTGTGCCTCTCCACAGGCAAGGACCTCGACGACCCCACCCGCATGCTCTATTCCAAGCAGGAGTGGTTCAAGACCCGTCAGGAGATGTACGACATCTTCAGCGATGTGCCCGAGGCGATGGCCAACACCGTCGAGATCCTGAATAAGGTGGAGACCTACAGCCTCGACAACGACCCCATCATGCCCTTCTTCCCCATACCGGAGTCATTCGGCACTGAGGCCCAATGGCGCGAGAAATATACCGAAGAACAGCTCTATCAGGAGTTCACCACCGATGAGAACGGCGAGAACCCTCTGCCTCCTGAGGAAGGTGAGAAGAAGATCAAGAAACTGGGTGGCTATGACAAGATCTACCGCATCAAGTTCGAGGCCGACTATCTGGCCAAGCTCGCCTATGAGGGGGCTGTCAGGCGCTATGGAGCATCCAAAGATTCCGAAGTGTCCAGTCTCCCCGCAGAGGTCCTGGACCGCGTGAAGTTCGAGCTCCACATCATGAAGACGATGGGTTTCCCTGGTTACTTCCTCATCGTGCAGGACTTCATCAACTCCGCTCGCGACGAGCTTGGCGTGATGGTAGGTCCTGGACGTGGCTCCGCTGCTGGTTCTGTGGTGGCCTACTGTCTCGGCATCACCAAGATCGATCCGCTGAAGTACGACCTGCTGTTTGAGCGTTTCCTCAATCCAGACCGTATCTCGCTGCCTGATATCGATACCGACTTCGATGACGACGGCCGCGGTCGTGTGCTGAAATGGGTGGAAGACAAATACGGCCATGAGAACTGTGCCCATATCATCACCTATGCCACGATGGCCACGAAGAACTCCATCAAGGATGTGGCCCGTGTCGAGAAACTCCCGTTGGCAGAGTCCAACGCCTTGTGTAAGGCTATCCCCGACCGTCTGCCTGACGGTATGAAGATGAACCTGACGAACGCCATCAAGTGTGTCCACGAGTTGCAGGAGGCCGAGACATCCGTTAATCCGCAGCTGGCTAACACCATCAAGTATGCCAAGATGCTCGAGGGAACCGTCCGCGGCACTGGTATCCATGCCTGCGGATTCATCATCTGCCGCGACCCTATCAGCGACCATGTGCCTGTCTCTACGGCTGACGATCCGGATTTCAAGGGCACCAAGACCAATTGTACGCAGTACGACGGACACGTCATTGAGTCCACGGGACTGATCAAGATGGACTTCCTCGGCCTGAAGACACTCTCCGAGTTGAAGGAGGCCTGTGCAAACATCAAGCGTACACGAGGCATCGATGTCGATCTGGACACCATTCCCATCGACGATGCGAAGACCTATGAGCTATACCAGCAGGGACGTACCATCGGCACCTTCCAGTTTGAGTCGGCGGGCATGCAGAAATACCTGCGTGAGCTCCATCCCACGGTCTTCGAGGATCTCATCGCTATGAACGCCCTCTATCGTCCTGGACCTATGGACTATATCCCCTCGTTCATTGCCCGTAAGAACGGCCGCGAGGAGATCAAATACGACATCCCCTGCATGGAGAAGTACCTGAAGGATACATACGGTATCACGGTCTATCAGGAGCAGGTGATGCTGCTGTCGCGACAGTTGGCCGACTTCACCCGTGGTGAGAGCGATGCCCTCCGTAAGGCGATGGGTAAGAAGAAGAAGGACATCGTCGATGCGATGAAGCCGAAGTTCATCGAGGGCGGCAAGAAGAACGGTCACGATCCGCAGGTGCTTGAGAAGATCTGGGCCGACTGGGAGAAGTTTGCCTCCTACGCCTTCAATAAGTCTCATGCCGCCTGCTACTCCTGGGTGGCCTATCAGACGGCCTATCTGAAGGCCAACTACCCTGCGGAGTTCATGGCCGCCATCATGAGCCGTCGCCGCGACCAGATTACGGAGATCACGAAACTGATGGACGAGTGCAAGCAGATGGGCATTGCCACGCTGGGACCCGATGTGAACGAGTCGTACGAGAAGTTCGGTGTGAACCACCACGGCGAGATCCGCTTCGGCCTCGGTGCCATCAAGGGCATGGGCGACTCTGCCGCCATCGCCATCATCGAGGAGCGTGAGAAGAACGGCCCATATAAGGATATCTTCGATTTCGCCCAGCGCGTGAGCTTCAGCAATGTCAACCGCAAGGCCTACGAGAGCCTCGCCCTGAGTGGCGGTTTCGACAGCTTCGGCATTCGGCGCGAGGACTATTTTGCCGTCAACGCCAAAGGCGAGTCGTTCCTTGACATGTTGGTGCGTTACGGACAAAACTACCAACAGGAGAAGGCCGAGATGCAGAACTCGCTTTTCGGCATGTTCGGCGACGGGGTGGAGATTGCCACGCCGCTCATCCCCAAGTCCAATACGCGTTGGAGCGACATCGAACGGCTCAATAAGGAGCGTGAGCTCGTGGGCATCTATCTCTCCGCCCATCCGCTCGATGAGTACAGGATTGTGCTCGACAACCTCTGCAATACGACGTGTGCCGAATTGGCAGATGTCGCAGCCCTCGGCGACCGTGAGGAGGTCATCTTGGGCGGCATCGTGACAGCCGTCCGCACGGGCTTCACCAAGAACGGCAAGCCCTTCGGCATCGTCACCCTTGAGGACTTCGAAGGCTCTGGCGAGTTGCCCATCTTCGGCGAGGAGTGGGGCAAGCAGGCCGGCTTCTTCACCATCGGAGCCTCCGTCTACGTGGTCGGCAAGGTGGTGCCCCGTTGGCAGTACCGTGACGACAGTCCCAAGGATCTGCGCATCTCCAGCGTGGAGTATCTACAGAGCATCAAGGACCGTGCCGTCAAGCGTATCACCATCTCCATGACCACCGATTCGCTCGACGACCAGATCGTGGCCGACCTCAGCGAGCTGATCAGCTCCAGTCCTGGTCATACGGAACTCTTCTTCCAGTTGCGCGATGCCAAGGGCGAGAAGCACGTTTTGCTGCGCAGCCAGAAGGGAGGCGTCGATGTGCGCCATCCTCTCATCGACTACATTGATCGCCAAGAAGCCCTCGACTATAAGATCAATTAGTGGCACACAATTTGCACAGAGATAAACAGACATAGTATTCATTTTAAAAAGTAAAGAACAATGGAAGTACAAATCACAAGTGAGAATTTCGAGAGTCTGAAAACCGGCAACCTGCCGCTGGTAGTTGATTTCTGGGCCACCTGGTGCGGTCCCTGCCGTATGATGGCTCCGATTATCGAGGAACTGGCCAACGAGTACGACGGCAAGGTCGTCGTGGGTAAGTGCGATGTGGAGGAGTGCGAGGAATTGGCTGCTGAGTTCGGCATCCGTAACATCCCCACCATCCTGTTCTTCAAGGACGGCGATGTCGTCGATAAGATCGTCGGTGCCCAGCCCAAGGCCAAGCTGATAGAGAAAATCAACACCCTGCTGTAAGATGGCAAGTATCGAGGAAGAGATCCGTCTGGACGAAGAGGAGAACAGACGGGAACTGGCATACATCCGTACCCAGCTGCCTACGGACATCAAGAAGTTCTACAGCGACAAGGACATCCTTTACATGATGGACTTGATTGTAGACTACTACTATTCCAGCGGTATTCTGGAGACTGATGCCGAAGAGGTGGACATCGACCTTGAGGCCATTGCGGAGTATGTCTGCAAGCGTGCCAAGGAAGAGGGCTTCTGCTCTTCATTCAACCCCGAAGAGGTCTTCTTCATTGTGCAGGCCGACCTGGACTTTCAGGAGCAGAACCTTTAGACCGAAGGCCCGAAAGTAATCAGGGGCTCGCATTTGCGAGCCCCCAACTCTTAATTCTTAATTCTAAATTCTCAATTAGAACGGTCCGTGGCCCATGCACGAGGTCGTGCTAATCGCCGTCAAGAATGCCGTGAGCGCGGCTACTAACACCTTCACCGCCAGCTCAATCATCCGCTGCTTCTTCATACACTCATCTCCTTTTTTCAATCACGAATCACACTGATTTTCCCACAGAAGAATTTCTCTTTCATCCAGCCGCAATCTGCGTGGTTGAAATTGAAGTCACTTCTGGCCGAAGATCCTGCCTTAGCGCACCTCGCACAGCTGAGCCGCCGGACCTTTCTTCTGGCAGAAGTAAATATTATTTACCAATGATTAGGGCAGCCTTGAGCTGCCCGTTTTCTTCTGTTTCCGCGCTCTGGATTTTAGTCTATCTAAAGATTGATTTTCAACTAACTAAACCTGCCTTTTAGTTATACTAAAATCCAGCTTTAATTTAAGCTGTTTTTTACGATATAATAACAAATCCAATTTGTAAATATGTTTCAACACTATTATGCATGTTGCATGTTGCATGTTGCATTTTCATGTTTTCATTCGAAAATCAGTTGCTTAAAATCTTATATATTATATATATTATAATATATATAATATATAAGATTTATTATTATACTTTTCTCCCTGCCTGCAACGATTTTCAAAATCGATTTTGCAACATGCAACATGCAACATGCAACAAACTGTCTTTCCCTTACCAGCCGACGGTGCGTGTGCCGTCGGCATTTTCTTTGATGGTGACCTTGACGGCATCGTCGGGTAGGACTTCGTCAATGAGTTCCGGCCACTCGATGAAGCAGAGGGCATCGCTGTAGAAATAGTCCTCGTAGCCCATGTCGTAGACCTCTTCCAGCTTCTTGATGCGGTAGAAGTCGAAGTGGAAGATACGTCCACCGTCGGCTGCCGTGTATTCGTTGACGATGGCGAAGGTGGGGGAGGTGACGACATCGGTGACGCCAAGTTCCTCGCAGACGGCCTTGATGAACGTGGTCTTGCCGGCACCCATGCTGCCGTAGAAGGCGAACACGCGACTGTCGCCGATGTGACTGATGAACTGACGGGCTGCCTCGCGGATGTGTTCTAAGTCTTTGATCTCTATTTCCATAATTATCTTTTCTTTCCTGTGAGTGTGATGAGGGGGACGATCATCTCTTCCATCGAGATGCCGCCGTGCTGGAACGTGTCGCGGTAGTAGGACACGTAATAATTGTAGTTGTTGGGGTAGGCGAAGAAGGAGTCGCCCGTGGCGAAGACGTAGCTGGTGGAGAGGTTGGGCGCCGGCAGCAGGGCCTTCTGGGGCTCACGGATGACGAAGAGGCTCTTGTCGTCGTGGGCGAGGTTCTTGCCGAGCTTGTAGCGCAGGTTGGTGTTCGTGTTGCGGTCGCCGACAATCTTTACGGGCTGGGTGCAGCGGATGCTGCCGTGGTCGGTGGTGACGATGATCTTGGCATCGGTCTGTGCCAGCTGTCGGAAGAAGTCGGCGATGACGGAGTGCCGGAACCAGGAGAGGGTGATCGAGCGGTATGCACTCTCGTTGCTGGCCAGCTCGCGCACCATCCGCGACTCTGTGCGGGCGTGGCTGAGCATGTCGATGAAGTTGAACACCACCACATTCAGTTGGTGCTTCTCCAGATTCTGCCACTGCTGCATGAACTTCTCGGCATCGGCAGAGTTGTTGACCTTATGGTAGGAGAAGGTCTCCTTGCGGCGGTAGCGATCCAGCTGGGTGCGGATGAGGGGCTCTTCGTTGAGGTTCTTGCCTTCCTCTTCGTCTTCGTCGACCCACAGGTCTGGGAACATCTGGGCTATCTTGTTGGGCATGAGTCCGCTGAAGATGGCGTTGCGCGCATACTGGGTGGCCGTGGGCAGGATGCTGCAGTAGAGGTCTTCGTCGATTTCGAACTGGTCGCTGAGCTCGTTGGCGAGAATGCGCCACTGGTCGTAACGGAAGTTGTCGAGCACGACGAGGAACACTTTCTTGCCGCTGCTGAGCTGGGGGAACACCCGGGTCTTGAAGATCTCGGGAGAGAGGATAGGACGAGTCGCGTCACCGTCTCTTCCACGTGAGGGGTCGAGGGTGGTAATCCAGTCGAGGTAGTTCTTCTTGATGAACTTTGCGAAGCCGCTGTTGGCCTCTTCCTTCTGCATCTGCAGCATCTCGGTCATGCTGCTGTCGGTGGCGCTGAGCTCCAGTTCCCAGTGTACGAGCCGCTTGTAGACGTCCACCCAGTCTTTCCACTCCCTGCAGTCGAGGATCTGCATGGCTATCTGCTGGAAGTTCTGTTGATACTGGCTCTGCGTGACCTCGGTCTCTATCTCGCGGCGGTGGATGTTCTTCTTCAGTGACAACAGTATCTGATTGGGGTTGACGGGCTTGATGAGGTAGTCGGCAATCTTCTGTCCGATGGCCTGCTCCATGATGTGCTCCTCCTCGCTCTTGGTGACCATGACGACGGGCAGCGACGGCTGTAGCTCCTTCATCTTCTGAAGGGTCTCGAGACCGCTCAGTCCAGGCATCTGCTCGTCGAGCAGCACCAGGTCGAAGTTACGCTCCCGGCATTGGTCGATGGCGTCGGTACCGTTGGAGACGGTCACCACCTCATAGCCTTTCTTCTCAAGGAACAACAGATGAGCCTTTAACTGCTCAATCTCGTCATCCACCCAAAGTAATAATCCATTTGTCATATCATCTGTAAACTGTAAACCGTAAACTGTAAACCATCCTTTACCAAAAATCATCGCCGAAGTCGAAGTCCTGAACTTTCGGCTGGGGTTTGTTCTGCGGGAACAGGTCATCGTCGTCTGTCCCGTCTTCATCGGCATCCTCCTGCGGCTCTCCCTGGTCTTCGATGTCGGGCTGCGGCACGTCTTCGGGGATGATCAGCAGCTGTTCCTCGCTGATCTTCATGGGTATGAAGGTGTCCTCGTAGAACTGCAGGTAGTCGTCGTAACTGTATCGGGTGCCGAGCAGGGGCAGGTTGGAGTCGCCGATGATGAGGCTCCGGCAGCCCTTGACGGCCTCGTTCATCGCGGCGTCGGCATAGAGCTGGCGCGCGTATTGCAGGGCCTCGTCGTAGTTGAGGAAGCCGCTGATCAGCATACGGTGCAGCCCACGGTCCTCGTCGATCTGTATGTCGAAGTTACGGACGAGGAAGTTGGTGAAGTTGTAGCGGGCCATATTGTAGAGCAGCTGGTTCTCGTTGATGGAGTCGGGCTCGTAGGCGAGGATGAACAGGAAGCTCTGGTCGCGCCTTGCGTCGAGGGTATCCTGACGGGTGGAGTCGGCGGTGAGGGTGATATCTCGCCGCGACCAGACGTCGCCGATGTCGAACTTGCCGCCGTGCAGCCGTCTCCCTTCGTTCACGCCCTTGATGATCATACCGGCCATGCTGCTCACTTCGCTTTCGGGGAAGCGCTCAACGACTTCGTTCAGGCGGCTGATGCAACTGTCGCCCTGGCCTTCGTTGAGGTAGCTGAGGCCTTCGATGAAGAGGAACTTGTCGCGGTGCTCACCCTGCGGGAAGCGTGATGCCGAGAGCCGGGCATTGGCGGTCACCATCTCGAAGCGGTCTTGCTTGAAGCCTTCGTAGGTGGAGGCATAGAGCGAGTCCTCGATATGTTCGCCGAAGCGGGCGTTCTCCTCATAGTAGGGATCTGTGAGCAGGATGGTCCATTCGCTCTCGGGATAGAGTGTCTTCAGACGGTTGAGACAGGTGTCGGCCTGTGCCACATCGTTTTGTCGGGAATAGAGGAGCCAAAGGTGGTACCAGGCCTCGTCGAGATGCTCATAGTCGTGGTAGTTGTCGGTAAGCCGCAGCAGGTGGCGCTCACTGAGCGTCAGGTTATCGAGCTTGTCCTTGAAGATGATGCCGGCATGGAAGAGCCCGTCCTGGATGATGGCGTGGCTGGCGGCCTTCTGCTCGTCGGTGAAGGGTATCTGAGCCAGGTAGTATTCGCGTTCATGGGGATCGTTGGCCAGCGAGTCAGTCGGTGCCGGAACCTGATCTATTGGGGCGATGCTGTCGGTGGGGGCTATGCTGTCGGCCATTTCCGCTGTTTCCGGATTCTCTTGACTGTCTGTCTCTTCCGTGTCCTCTTTCTCTTCTGACTCTGGCGTCGTCCTCACCACAGTCACGTTCGTGCGCTGCCAGTTGTCTTTGTTCTCGCGCCGACCCCATTGTTGCTGGAAGGTGGTCTTTCCCTGGTTCACGGCCATGGGGTTGTAGAAATACCACTGGCCGTTGCCCTGTTGCGTGGCCTGAGGCGTCGTGGTCTGCGTCTGCCGACCGGTCATCATATCGTCGCCTCTGGCAGCCTGTTGTTGTGCCAACTCCTCGGCTTCGGCGTCGAGTCTGGCCTCACGCTCCTCCTTCTCCTTCTGCTTCAGTGCCTCGATCACACGGTCGATGGCCTCCAGCCGTTCCTTTTCGGGCATCACCGACAGCTCCAGCAACGAGTCCTGCAGGTGGATGGCCTCGGTATGGGGCACGAGCTCGTCGAGCACCTTCGAGCGGTACGACAGCTCCTCGTAGTCACTCCGTTCCTGGTCGAGCAGTCCGATGGCCTCGCCATAGCAACGGTGGGCGTCGCCGAACCGCTCCATCTGCCAGTACAGGTTGCCGAGCGTTAACAGCAGTACGCCTTTCTCGATGCCGTTGCGGGTGGATTCCTTGTTTCCTTTCTCGTAGGCGCCGATGGCCTGCAGCGTGTCGTTCTGGGCCAGGTAGATGTTGCCGATGGCGTAGTACACCTGGTCGAGGTATTCTTTGTTGTTGTCGTTGGCTGCCATTCGCTTCAGACGACTGATCATCTGCTTGGCGTTGCCCTGTGCCATCACCTCGGTCTGTGCGATGCGGGCGTTGAACTCCAGCTCGTAGGCCGGATGACAGCCCACGGTCTTGCCGAAGGCCTTATATGCTTCCTCGCGGTGCCCCAGCAGGTTCTGGATCTGTCCCATGAGGAACCACTCCCTGGCGCGCTGTGCGTTGCGCCGCTCGTGCTTGATGACCTTATAGAGATAGGGCACGGCCTTCTCGTAATCGCCCAGACGGATATAGTAGTCGGCGTAGGTGTAGTCCCAGTCCTTGACGGTCCGGTAGTCTACCGAGTCGCGGCTCATGTTGCGTATCACGTCCTCTGCGTCGTAGAGCCATCCCAGTTCGGTATAGCACTTGGCCAGCCACGCTTTGGCCAGGCCGCTCTGCATGGGCTGCGACGGATAGAGGCGGCTCATGTACGAGAAGGTGGCAGCAGCCTCATCGAAGGCACCCTTCTGGAACTGGGCCTTGCCCAGTAGCATCCAGGCCTTCCAGAGGAACGGGTTGTATTCCTTGCGGCTGAGCCATTCGCGGTCGCGGGCGGATTTCTTCTTGTTGCCCTTCCATTCGGGCTTACCCTTGATGCTGTGCAGGCGGATGGCCTTCTCGCTCTTCTCGATGGCGCGCTCAAAGCTGCCCTTGCCCAACTCCATGCTCTGCTTGTTGCCCACCGTGTAGAGGGGTATCAGCTCGGTGTAGTTGTCCTTGTTGCCTTTCTCCTTCTCCAGATTGCCGTCGATGAAGGCCTGCTGACCGTTGTAGTAGATGTTGTAGCGGGCGGTGAGCGAATGGTACAGGCGGTTCGTGGCCGTGTTCTTGTGCATGTCGCAGGAATGTAAGAAGGAAGAAGAAAGAAGGAAAAATATCAAGATGGAAGAATACAGAGGCTTTTTGTTCTTTCTTTTATCTACTTCTTCCAATAAACAATGTATCTTGCATTCCCCTTTGTCGGCCTCGGTGCATGAGGAGCAGTCATGCCCCTTTTCGATCGTGTCCTTTCCCTTATCGAATCGGTTGGCTATGGCGGCAATCACCCCCAGCACCACGATCATCCCTATGCACACCCAGGCAAACGTCATTTCTACAGTGGTAGCAAATTATTCACTTTTCACTTCAAATCCTGCGATTTCAAGGTCTTCCCAGAACCGTGGATAGGACTTCGTGACCACCTCCGGATGGTTGATCTTCAGTCCCGGCACCTTGAGTGCGAGGGGTGCGAAGGCCAGGGCCATGCGGTGGTCCTCGTAGGTGTCGATGCCTGCCTCAAGTGTAGGCTCGCAGCGCTCGCCGTCCCATAACAGTTCGCTGTCGTTGCGGTCTCTGAGTACATAGCCAAGCTTCCTCACCTCTTTCTTCAGGGCCTCGATGCGGTCGGTCTCTTTGATCTTCAGCGTCGACAGGCCGGTGAAGTGGAAGGGGATGCCCTTGGCCAGACAGGTCACGACAAAGGTCTGTGCCAGGTCGGGCGCGTTCACGAAGTCATACTCCAGCTTGGGCACACAGATGCCGTTGCGCTTCAGCGTGACCGTCTGCGGCACGCCCTCCTCCTTATTCTCGAACACGGTCTTCACGCCGAGCAGGCTGAAGATGTAGCGTGTGATCGAGTCGCCCTGTTTGGAGCCGTTTGTCAGTCCCGTCAGTCTGACTGTCGTTTCTGGGTCGTCACAGATGGATACCATCTCATACCAGTAGCTGGCGGCGCTCCAGTCGTTCTCGATGAAGTAGTTGCGGTTCTTGTAGGGCTGCGGCTCCACGGTGATGGTGTCGACCGAGGTCCATTCCGCATGGGCGCCGAATTCGCCCATCATCCAGAGCGTCAGGTCGATATAGGGTCGCGAGATGATGTCGCCCGTCAGTCGTAGCGTGAGACCTTTCTTCAGCATCGGTCCGATCATCAGCAGGGCGGAGATGTACTGCGAGCTGATGTTGCCGCAGACCTCCAAGAGTCCGCCTTCCAGCGACTGTCCCGTGATGCGGAGTGGGGGGAATCCGGTCTCGCCGGTGTAACTGATGTCGGCACCCAATCCACGCAGCGCGTCCACCAGTACCCCGATGGGACGGTGCTTCATGCGTTCGGTCCCCGTCAGCGTGTGAGTGCCGCGCATCACGCTCAGGTAGGCCGTCATGAATCGCATAGCCGTTCCCGCTGCCTTGATGTTGATCTCCTCTGGCATGTAGCGGATGGCGTTGATGATCACCTCAGTATCGTCGCAGTCGCTCAGGTTCTCGGGCATGATGCGCCCTCCGCTGAGCGCATAGATGATGAGTGCGCGGTTTGAGATACTCTTTGAGGCCGGTAGTTCGATGGTTGTGTCCAGTCTCTGTGGTGGCGTTAGTCTATATGATGTCATTACTTTTTTAATTTTTCACTTATAATTAACGTGCAAAGTTACACATTATTATTCGCATGAGCAAAAAACATCAGTAAAAAACGTTCTTTTTTGAAAAAAGTTCGCCTAAAATTTGCATATTCCGAAAAAACTGTGTACTTTTGCACCCGCATTCGACGATTAAGGGTCGGTGCCAAGCAAAAAGGATCGGGATTTAGCGCAGTTGGTAGCGCACACGTCTGGGGGGCGCGAGGTCGCTGGTTCGAGTCCAGTAATCCCGACAGAAGCAGAAAAGCGAGCAACGAAAATTGCTCGCTTTTTTCATGTTATGCCATTAATAAAATCCCCGCAGCCGGCTGGCTGCGGGGATTTTATTAATGGTGATGAATGATCATCTCACAGAGATAGTTTACTCAGAGAACCATTCGGTGGGAACGCCCGCGCGCTCGCTCATCCATCCTTGCTTGTCACCGACGGCGATGATTTTCGGAGCCTTGCCAGCCTTCGGGAAGGGGATTTCATACACATGATCTTTGTTGGTGTCCGGATCTATGTTGGTGTTCGGATCTTTCTTTTCCACGAACACGGAGACATTGTTGTTATCGATATCCCATCCACTAACCTCAAACTTAGCCAGTTCGGCATCTGGATTGATGGCTCCGTTCAAGCCCGTGTTCAGCATCGACGTGGCAGCGTAAGGGCCGCTCTTTGTCCATTTCGTGTTGCCGATTTTCAGTATGAAGTTGATGGTACCGCCGGCAGCGCGTACGATGGCCTGCTGTGGTAGTGCCTCTTCCTTTTTATCGTAATACTCTGTGGCTTCAGCGCTGGCATAATAATAGGTCACCTTCGTGCGGTTCGACACATCTACCACTACATCGTTGAAGTCGAAGTCGTCGGTATCGCCCAGGTCCTCCATCATGTAGCGCTTAGTGACAGATTCGATGACCTCTTCAACACGCTTCGTGGGAGGAACGGGGTTGCCATAGACCATGAACACGAGGTCCTCGAAATCTCTGTCACTGCCGCTGTTGGTGGCGTCCTCACAGCCGATGATGGTCACCTCATTGCCTTCAGGGAGATCAGTGGGCTTGGTAGCATTCTGCAGGTCAATCATCCAGTTGTCAAGTGATGAAGCGATGATAGGCTGATAATGCTTGTCGAGCGGATTCTTCTGATTCTCCAGGTAAACATCATAGCCAGTCATAGTACCGTATGTCTTCCAGACCTTCAGATAGAATGACATCTTCAGACCCTTGGTCTTGATACCGCTGAAAGTAAAGGAGGGCGCATCCACTTCGAGCTCATAATCCCCTCTCTTCATACCTTCCTTGCCATTACCGGGTTCTAACCATGTATCGGTTCCAACCACCCTGTATTTGAAGTTGTCACCCTTCGACCAGATCTTCTGATCGCTAAAGCCCTCTATCTTTATCCACAGTTCCCAGTAGTAAGAGGCACAGCCCTGGAATACGGGAACGATGGTAAACGGCTGGCCAGTGGAATACATCGAGAAGACTCTACCTTGGGGGGTGTTGTTATTTCCCTTAGGCAGATTGCGCAAAAAGTAATTAATCACTTCCTTGTCAACCATCATTTCACCAGTCGTAAAATCATTGGAATCTGTCTCGCCGCGCGTGTTGGCGCGTGTAGCAGCACCAGAGGAGGGCAGACTGATAGTCGGCTCCATGGGAGCGAAGTCCCACGTCTGATTCGGGTCAATCGCACCATACCTCTTGATAAAGTTGGCTTCATACTCAGCTTCCAGGATTTTCTGTTGGGCTTCGCTGTCATAAAGAAATTCATCTTTGGAACAAGATGTAAAGGTAAGGCCAACCATGGCCATACACAATAATAATGTCTTTGTTTTCATTTTTAATGGTTGAAGTTTAGTTTATATTACTGTCTTTCGAATTTCGGAGCGCAAAGGTACACTATATAAAACAATCTAAGGCACGATTTCTTGTTAATTTATCTTAAATACCTCAATAAATATATACAAAACAAGCGAGGGCGCAAAGGTGACAGACCCCTTTGCGCCCTCGCTTGTGCGTCTTAACGCTATTTCTTTTCCTTGCCGTGGATACTCTTGACCTTCATGCCCAGTTTGCCAGGCAGGATGGCATTCAGCGTGACGCCCACGATGGCCGATAGTGCTAGTCCCGAGAAGTGGATCGGCCCCACGCTAATATTATCCTCGGCGCCGTACTTCACACCGATGGCAATCACCAGGATCGACGCTGCCACAAACACATTCCGCGAGGAGTTGAAGTCGACGCTGTCCTCCACCAGGTTGCGCACACCGACGGCCGAGATCATACCGTAGAGAATCAGACTCACGCCGCCGATGGTGGCTGACGGGATCAGACCGATCAGACAGGCGAACTTCGGACAGAACGACAGCAGGATAGCGAAGATGGCAGCCAGACGGATCACGGCCGGGTCGAACACCTTCGTCAGGTTCAGCACGCCCGTATTCTCGCCGTAGGTCGTGTTCGCAGGGGCTCCAAAGAGCGATGCCAGAGCCGTAGCCAGTCCGTCGCCCATCAGCGTGCGGTGCAGGCCGGGCTCCTTCAGGAAGTCCTTGCCCACGGTCGACGAGATGGCGCACATATCACCGATATGCTCCATGATGGTGGCAATGGCGATGGGCAGGATAGCGATGATGGTCGAGATGAGGAACGTCGAGTCCATGTCGTCAAATACCGCCAGCACGGTCTGCTCCCGGCTGAACGGCAATCCGATCCAGGCCGCATCGCTCAGCGCCGAGAAGTCCACCTCGCCCATCGCGACGGCCGTCAGATAGCTCACCAGCACACCCAGCAGGATAGGGATGATCCTGATGATGCCCTTGCCCCATACATTCGCAGAGATCACCGTCGCCACGGCCACGATGGCCAGCGTCCAGTCCGTGGTGCAGTTCTGGATGGCGCTGCCCGAGAGCACCAGTCCGATGGCGATGATCATCGGTCCCGTCACAAGCGGCGGGAAGAACTTCAGGATCTTGTCGATGCCGAACGACTTGATCAGTCCCGCCATCACGAAATAGCACAGGCCCGCGAAGAACACGCCCACGCAGGCATAGTCGAGGGCCAGCGTCTCGCTCATACCTTGCTCCACGCCCAGCGTCTTCACCGACAGATAACCGCCGAGGAAGGCAAACGACGAGCCGAGGAAGGCCGGTACCTGCAGCTTACTCACAAAGTGGAAGACCAGCGTACCGATGCCTGCAAAGAGCAGGGTCGACGATACGGAGAGTCCTGTCAGAACGGGCACCAGGATGGTGGCGCCGAACATGGCAAACAAATGTTGGACACCTAAGATCACATACTTGGGCATCCCCAATTCCCTGGCATCCCTGATGCCTTCTTTTTCAGTCAAGTTATTCATGTTTTAATGATTAAGCCGTCATTTTGCGGACAAAGGTACGAATAAGCGAGGAAAAAAACAAGTCTTTTTGTATTTTTTCGAGCGTAATACAGATGGCTTGCAAAACTGACAGGGTTCGCGGAGCGGATGTAGCGGATGTGGAGCGGATGGAGAGGATTGACTTTTTGCAGCCTCCACCATGTGTACCTAAGGGCAGGGTAGGGGATATTGCATTATTTTAAATTCCTTTACAATTCATATCGCCCTATTATCCCTCCTGAGACACCCTAGACTAAACCTGGAGTTTACTTAGCCTAAACTCCGACTTTACTTAGCCTAAAGTCCCACTTTAGTCTATCTAAACTCCAGATTTCTCTTTTTCGGAACTTCAGAACATTCTAACGGAAATATTGAATATGCGAAAGATTTTTACGTTTTTGAAGACAACTATCCGGAAGTGCCGTGATTTTTCCCGTTAACCATTTGGTGGTTCCAATTCTTCATCGTACCTTTGCAACCAAGAAACGATTGTAAAGTATGATGAAGACGAAGAAAAACTTTTGGATGTGGACTGCCATCCTGTATGGTGGTCTCGTATTGACTGTCGTGTCGTGCTCCAAGAATGACGATCCGGTGGGCCCTGTGCCAGAGCCGGGAGCGGAGTTCAGGGAAATGTTGCGCTCATTAAACTGGGGGCAGGACACTTGCTACGTCTATGGTCACAAGACGCCCGATGTGGATGCCGTCACGTCGGCCCTCTCGTATGCAAGGCTGATGAATCTCCTTGGCTATAACTGCAAGGCGAAGGTGTCGAGCCCCACGAATCGGGAGACACGGTACATCTCACAACTCTTCGGCTTTGCGCTGCCGGAATCAAAGCCGCAGGTAGCGCCCCAGACACGGCTCATCCTGACTGACCACACGGACTATGCCCAATGCGCGGACGGTGCCCGTGAAGCCATCATCTTGCAGAAGATAGACCATCACGTGGAGGGCGATATTGCCGACGCCGGTATTCCCTACGTGCGTCGTGAGATGGTGGGCTCTACAAACACCATCATTTATGAGATGTATAGGGAGTTAGGTGTAAACATCGACGACGAGACGGCACGCATCATGCTTGCAGGCATCGTCAGCGACACGCGCAACCTCTCGAAGACCACTACGCGTGGCATTGACTCTACGGCCTGGCTGGCCCTCTCCATGCAATTAGGTATCTCAAGAGACTCGATGACGGTCATCAACCGCAATATGGAAGATGCGGCATACGACTATTCCGGCATGACGGATGCCGAGATATTCTTGTCAGACTATAAGGACTACGAGATCAATGGTCATCTGATTGGTTTCGGCAGTCTGGTCTGTAAGCAGGCCGAAATGGATGGGTTTATCACACGCATGCTTGTCGTTATGCCTGAGGTTATGCAGCTGAACGGTCGCCAGATGCTCTTTGCCAAGATCGACAACCTCGTGCCCAATACGGGAAGTGACAGGGACGTGAAACCATATGTTGAGGCCGGCACCTATTTTATCTATTATGGCAAGGGTGCGAAGGAAGTGGCTGAGGCTGTGTTTGGAGCATCGCTGCGCGAGGGTGCCTGCTATACCACGGAGAACCTGTCGCGCAAGCAGATCGTCCCCCTCATCACCAAGGTGCTCTAATCGTAGTAAAGTGGGAGGCGGCGGTTAAACGCCACTTTCTCCTTCCTCGAAAAAAATCCCCGGAGTCGTGATGGCTCCGGGGATTTGGCTTTTTGTGCTTAAAAGCGATTAATCGTCAGGATTGCGCTTGTAGTGGAACTCCTGGATGTTGGGGTTCGTGCCCAGGTCGGCATCGATGACGGTGGTGTTGATGAGCTTCTGGTTGTAGCTCTTACGCATGGGACCGATGCGCAGGAGGAAATCGTTGAAGTTGGCCGTGGGGATGACCAGGCCGTAGAGTCCGAAGCCGACGCGCGTGCCTTCGGTCTTGACATTGTTGTAGACGTAGGCGGTGCGGAAGAACGCGTGGTTGTAGATCTCCAGGCGGTTGTACTTGTCGAACACTTCTCTCCACTCCTTGCCCACCTTCGTGGAGTCGGCGGTGGTGAAGATGAAGCCGATGTTGTGCACAAAGTCGTCGATCTGGTCGCCGCGGATACTGTCGTTCATTTCCATGCATTGCATGATGTTGTCGTTCATCTCGTCGCGCATCTCCTGGTCTGTCGGCTTCGTGAGGAAGGCGATGATCAGCAGCACCACAACGACGGCTGCTAAGATGATGAACTTGCCGAGGCAGCTGTGGAGGAACATCTTCCCGACTGACTCGTTGGTACGGTAATTGGAATTGGGTGTCTGGTTCATTAGTTTGTTAAATTTGATTGTTATGTATTAAGTTCATGAATTCCTGGCGGGTCTTGGCCTGGTTGAAGGCGCCGCTGAAGTCGCTGGTGGTGGTGATGGAGTTCTGCTTCTCGATGCCGCGCATCTGCATGCACATGTGACGGGCCTCGACGACAACCATCACCCCGAGGGGCTTGAGGGTATCCTGGATGCAGTCCTTGATCTGCTGGGTCATCCGCTCCTGCACTTGGAGGCGGTGGGCATAGATGTCGACCACACGGGCGATCTTCGACAGGCCGGTGATGTAGCCGTTGGGGATGTAGGCGACGTGGGCCTTGCCGTAGAACGGCAGCATGTGGTGCTCGCAGAGCGAGAAGAAGTCGATGTCCTTCACGATGACCATCTGCGAGTAGTCTTCGCGGAACAGGGCGTCGGTGAGCACCTTGTGGGCGTCCATCTGATAGCCTCGGGTGAGCACCTGCATGGCCTTGGCCACCCGCATGGGGGTCTTCAACAGTCCCTCGCGGCCGGGATCTTCGCCCAGCAGCGTCAGAATCTCGTGGTAGTGGCCTGCAAGCTCTTCGAGCCCTTCGCGGTAGGGCAGCATCTCTGTTTCCTGACTCATTGGTATGCTACGGTTATTTTCCCCTTGACGATGACGGCCGACTGGTAGCCGAGCCGCTTCACCTGCAGAAGTATCTCGTGGGCCTCCTCGTAGGTGCGGTAGTTGCCCATGCGGCAGATCCACCGCGGCGAGTAGAAGTGCACGTAGACAGGTTCTGTGGGGAACAGGGCCTTGATCTCCTCACCCGTGCGCTCGGCCTTTATCCGATCGTTGCGGGAGTTGCCTCCGGCAAAGACCTGCACACGGAAGCCGTTCGCCTTCTGTCCCTTCATGACCTTCTTGCGGAGATCGAATGAGGTGGTGTCGGGGGTAAGGGCGTCATAGTCGCTGACCGACGGGTCTTTGGACGACGTGGCGGCTGTCTGGCCGTTGGTGCCCTTGCCTGTCGGCGACTGGCCGTTGGCGCGGGGCGTGGCGGGAGCCGGGGGGGTGTTCACCAGCTGCTCGATGCTCTTGTCCTGCGTCACGGTCACCTTGCCTTCGCCTGCCTTGCTCTGCTGCAGTTGGTCGGTGAAAGTAGTCTGTGCGACGGCTGCCAGACAGCAGCCGGCACACAGCGTTAGGATGAGCGCAAGTCGTCTCACTTCTTCCAGGCGTCGATGATTCCCTTGAAGTCAGCGGCTTTCAGCGAGGCACCGCCGATGAGTCCGCCGTCAATGTCGGGCTTGGCGAACAGCTCGGGGGCGTTGCTGGCCTTGCAGGAACCACCATAGAGGATGGTGGTGTCGTCGGCTACGGCCTCACCGTACTTCTCGGCGATGATTGAGCGGATGTAAGCGTGGATCTCCTCGGCCTGCTCAGCGGTAGCGGTCTTGCCGGTACCGATGGCCCAGATGGGCTCGTAGGCGATGACAATCTTGCGGAAGTCCTCCTCAGAGAGGTTGAACACGCTGCCCTCGAGCTCGGCCTTCACGACCTCGTTCTGCTTGCCGGCCTCGCGCTCCTCCAGGCTCTCACCGATGCAGAAGATCACCTTCAGGTCGTTCTTCTGGGCGAGCAGCACCTTCTCCTTCAGGATCTCGGGTGTCTCCTTGTAGTACTCACGACGCTCGGAGTGGCCGAGGATCACGTACTGGGCACCAGTAGACTTCACCATCTCGGCAGACACCTCTCCGGTGAAGGCTCCCTTCTCCTTGTCGGCGCAGTTCTCAGCACCCAGGCCGATGATGTCCTGATCGAGGAACTGTGCGATAGAAGCGAGGTGAATGAACGGGGTGCAGATGACCACACCGCAGTTGGGCTTGTCAGCCTTGAGTGTTTCGTTGAGCTCCTTTGCAAGAGCGATACCATCCTGGAGATTCATGTTCATCTTCCAGTTTCCTGCTACGATTTTCTTTCTCATATTACTACTAATGTTATTAATTGGGTTATTACTGTTTCCTTTTTGGGGTTTGCGGCGCAGCCACTTGGTCCACGCCCAGAGGCGGTCAGCCAGCGTGAGCACCAGAAGCGGCAGCACGAACCACGTGAGTATCCAGAGTATCTTGCTCGTGGTGCTGTTACCCGGTTGCCTGCCCAGCGCACTCTCTTCGAGTGGTTTGGTGAGTTCCTCTTCCGACGGCAGGGCGTTGTGGCTCCACTTGCGGATGACCGTTCCGTCCTTGAGCAGCAGCAGCCCGGGGTTCGATCGGATGACGGTCTTCAGCGTGATGTCGTCGGTCTGGCAGAACGGGTATTCGGCCCCTGTCATCTCGCACCACCGGTTGATGGCCTTCTCCGTGCTAGCCGTCAGACAGTAGAACGGGTAGCCGTTGTCCTGACAGTACTCATACATCAGGTTGACCTGGTCGAGGCGAGAGTCGTCGGCCTGTTCTAGGTGCGGGGCGACGAGCAGGAAGGTGTATCCCTCGTCGTTGAGCACCTGTTCGGTGATGTCCTCCCCGTCCTCGGCTCGTTCGATGAAGAAGTCGCTGTAAGGCGACTCCTCGCCGTCCATCATCCGCTGCCAGCCCTCCCGGAGGTTCGCCCCGATGTGATAGGGGCGGAAGTCGAACTGGGGTAGGGTGTAGAGGCTCCGTCCGGCGATGAAGAAGAGGATGAAGACTACCGAGTAGTTCACGACAATCCATTGGTTGGATGCGCTGATGAGTCGTGGCTGTAGGGTAGGCCATTTCCATACGATGATGGCCGCGATGAGCAGCACGACATTCTTCCAGAGCGACTGCCAGTTGGTCAGCACCAGGGCGTCGCCGAAGCATCCGCAGTCGTGGATGGGGTCGGTCCATGCCAGCCAGAGCGTGATGAGCGTCATCGCTATCATGACCCAGAGGACGATTCTCGACACGAGCCTCCGTCTGATGGCGAAGAGCAGGCAGATACCGAGGATGAACTCCACCGTGGAGAGCAGCACCGATGCCGCCAGCGTCAGGATGTCGGGCGAATACTGCGCCAGTCCCATGGCTGCCAGATAGTCGTGAATCTTGTACTGGGTACCCAGCGGGTCGACGGCCTTGACGAATCCTGAGAGGATGAACGTCATGGCCAGTATGATCCGGCAGATGTTGACGGCTGTCTTTCTCACTCCGTTAACTTAATTACTCCAAAGACCGCATAGTTGATAATGTCCATATAGTTGGCGTCGATGCCCTCCGAGACGAGTGTCTCGCCCCCGAGGTTCTCGATCTCCTTGATGCGCTCGATCTTGGTCAGGATAAGATCGGTGTACGAACTCACCCGCATCGAGCGCCACGCCTCGTCGTAGTCGTGGTTCTTCTTCTTCATCAGTTCCAGCGCTTCGTGGGCATACTTGTCATAGAGTATCATCGCCTCCTGGTTGTCCATGTCGACGGTGTCGGCGAAGCCCTTGTTGAGTTGGATGAGTCCCACGATGCCGTAATTGATCAGCGCGATGAACTCGGGCCTGATGCCTTCGCCCACCAGCGACTCTTTCTTGATTTCCAGCGAGCGGATGCGCTTCGCCTTGATGAAGAGCTGGTCGGTCAGGGCTGTCGGACGCAGGATGCGCCACGAGGCTTTGTAGTCGTGTAACTTCTTCTCAAACAGGGCTCTGCACTCTGCCAGAGCCTGCTCAAATTGGGCGTTAGTCTTATCTATATTGGCCATAATCGGGTGCAAAGGTACATCTTTTAATTAAGAATGAAGCATGAAGAATTAAGAAAATGACGATAGAATCCTAATTTTTCTTAATTCTTAACGTTCATTGCTCCTGATCTTGCGTTTCTTTCTGCTTTTTCCGGATGTAGCGGATTTTCATGCCGAGGGCCTCATACTGCGTCCGGATGGAGTCGCGGCGCATCCTCGTCATGGTCAGCAATGTCAGTTCCTCAGGCGTGGCCTTCAGCGCTGCCTTGTCTTCATCCACCTGCTTCTGCAGGGCCTCCAGCTCTACGTTGGCCAGCTGCAGCAGACTGTCCGTCAGCTGTAGTTCGTCCTGAGCTCGTTTCAGCTCCGTCGCCTGGTGCTCCTTCAGCGCGGCCTTGCGGCGGTTGATCTCCTGTCGGGTCTTCGTCTCCCCACAGCCCGCCAATACCAGGAGGGCGGTCAGGATCAGACACACTCTTATCCATTGTCTTAAGTGTCGTTTCATATCCGATAATCGTTGCTTACGGCGGGCAAAGGTAGGCATAATTCTTGAAAAAGAAAAGAAAAAGACCGGGAATTTGGGGATATATGGGAAAAAATGTGTAACTTTGCAGCCCGAAACTGAAACGAACGATGAAACTGTATTCCGACGAAGAACTGGCTAAGATACTTGACCAGACGATCTTCCACCAGATCAGCGAGGCGGCAGACCGTCTCGGGGTGGAGTGTTATGTCGTGGGGGGCTACGTGAGGGACATCTTCCTCGAGCGGCCTTCGAACGACATCGACGTGGTGGTCGTTGGAAGCGGTATCGCGGTGGCCGAGGAGCTGAAACGGATGATGGGTCGGAAAGCTTACCTGAGCGTGTTCAAAAATTTCGGAACAGCCCAAGTGAAGCTTAGAGGCGGAAAGTCTCTCGCTTCTCACCTCTTACCTCTCACTTCTGACATCGAAGTGGAGTTCGTGGGCGCCCGGAAGGAGAGCTACAGCCACGACTCACGGAAACCTGTCGTCGAGGATGGTACTCTGGAAGACGATCAGAACCGGCGCGACTTCACCATCAACGCGATGGCCATCTGTCTGAATAAGGATCGTTTCGGTGAGCTCGTCGACCCCTTCAATGGTCTGGCCGACCTTGAGGACGGCATTATTGCCACCCCGCTGGAGCCTGGCATCACCTTCTCCGACGACCCTTTGAGAATGTTGCGCTGCATCCGTTTCGCTACGCAGCTGAACTTCCAGATTGAGGAAGAGACCTTCGAGGCGCTGGAACGGATGGCTGACAGGATTAAGATCGTCAGTGGTGAACGCATCAAGGATGAGTTGAACAAGATCATCCTCGCCCCTCACCCTAGTATCGGATTCGAATACCTGCAGCGCTGTGGGCTGCTAAACATCATCCTACCGGAGTTGTCGGCCCTTGATATCGTGGAAACCAAGAACGGCCGAGCCCACAAGAATAACTTCTACCACACCCTGGAGGTATTGGAGAATGTCGTGAAATTTTTGAAGAGTGAGGAGGAAGGAGTGAGGAGTGAGAATACCTTGTGGCTGAGGTGGGCGGCGCTGATGCATGATGTTGGAAAGACAAAGTCCAAACGCTGGGATCCTGCCATAGGCTGGACATTCCATAACCATAATATTATCGGGGCGAAGATGGTGCCTGTCATCTTCCGTAGATTGATGCTGCCCATGGATGCGAAGATGAAGTACGTGCAGAAGCTCGTAGACCTCCATATGCGGCCCATCGCCATTGCCGACGATGTGGTGACAGATTCGGCTGTGCGTCGGCTGATCAATGATGCCGGTGAGGATATCGATGATCTGATGATGCTCTGTGAGGCCGATATCACCTCGAAGAATGAGGTGCGCAAGAAAATGTTCCTTGAGAATTTCCGGATGGTGCGCGAGAAGCTGGCCGATCTGAAGGAAAAGGATTACATCCGCCTGCTTCAGCCCGTCATCGATGGCAACGAAATCATGGCGCTGTTTCACCTTCCCCCATCTCGTGAGGTGGGCGTGCTGAAACAGTACCTGAAGGATGCCGTTTTGGACAATCAGGTGGAGAATGAACGGGAACCTCTGATGGCTCTCTTGATGGAAAAAGCCAAGCAAATGGGACTAATTGGGAACGTTTAATGTTTTTTAACTGCCCCAATAGAATGCGAGTGCGAGATTTTTAATAAATTTGCACACGTAAAATGACTGACGTCATCCTATCTAGTTTTACAAGCCTGTTTGCCCTGTTCGGTAAGGTGGAGCAAGTGGACGAGTCACGAGCGAAGGATATGCTCGTGAGTTATTTGCGTCGTCATTTCGGTATCCGTAACATCGACCTCTATCTCGACCTGTATAGTGACATGCGCATGGCCTATGAGATGTCCGACGATCTGAATACTCAGGACACGGTCAACTCCATCTGCTCAACACTTCACGGACAGATTCGTACCTCTGAGGAATCCCTGTTGCTGTTGCGTCTCATGGAGTTCTGCGGCAGCGACAGCGAGAGTGCCCATGACATGTTCAAGACGATGGCAGAGAAGTTCTGTATTCCTGAGGAACAGTATCGCGACTTTTCCGACTTTGTGGGAAACCGTGAGACGGAACATGTCAAACTGCACCATATCGAGGGTTTCGACGGCACGCTGAAGACCCTACTTGACGCTGTTACGGGATTGCTGGTGTTCACCTATTTGGGAGAGGATACGGTCCTGCTCAATGATGTGCCTGTGTTGGCGGGAGCCTACCAGGTGTGGCAGCAGAGCAGCGTGTTGAAGAAACACAACGGGCGTCCCGTCTATTATTCCTCGATTATCAGTACCTATAGCAACGCCGACGAACAGACCCAGTCCGTGGAGTTCTGCGGGCGGGACATCAATTTCCGCTTCCCCAACAGCGATAACGGCATGCACGACCTGAGCTTCACCCTGACGAACGGGGAACTTCTGGCTATCATGGGTGGATCGGGAACCGGTAAGACCACGCTGCTCTCACTCTTGAACGGCAGTCTGAAGCCCCAGTCGGGAACCATCACCATCAACGGACACGATATCTCGGAACCTCAGGCCAAGGACCTCATCGGCTTTGTGCCGCAGGATGATCTGCTGATTGAGGAACTGACCGTCTACCAGAACCTCTGGTTCACGGCCAAGCTTTGCTTCGCGGGTATGTCGGATGAGGAGATCGACCGTCGGGTGATGAAGACGCTGAAGAACCTGGGGTTGGATGCCATCAAGGACCTGAAGGTAGGTTCGGCCATCAACAAATATATCTCCGGCGGTCAGCGGAAACGCCTGAACATTGCGCTGGAGCTGATACGTGAACCGGCCGTGCTCTTTCTCGACGAGCCTACGTCGGGACTCTCGTCGGCTGATACGGAGAAAGTGATCCTCCTGTTAAAGGAGCAGACCCTGAAGGGCAAACTGATCGTGGTGAATATCCACCAGCCGTCGAGCGATGTCTATCAGCTCTTCGACCGTCTGTGGTTGCTCGACCGTGGCGGCTATCCCGTGTTTGATGGCAATCCGATTGATGCCATTACATATTTTAAGGAAGCAGCCAACTATGCCGATGCCGAGACGAGTGCCTGTCCCACTTGTGGGAATGTGAACCCGGAGATCGTGCTGAACATCATCGACGAGAAGACCATTAGTAATACTGGCGAGTCTTCTGATGAGCGGAAGATGTCGCCTCAGGACTGGCATGAGCTCTATATGAAGAACCGGGAAGAGATGACAGCCCCGGTGGTCAGCGACGTTCCGCCGTCGGATCAGAAAAAACCTCACGCCCTGAAGCAGTTCCTGATCTTCCTGCACAGGAATGTCAAGACGAAGATTACTAATGTGCAGTATCTCTGCATCACGCTGCTGGAAGCCCCTGTGCTAGCACTGATCTGTGCGCTCCTCACCCGCTATGCACCTCCGGAAGGCTATTCGGTGATGGATAATAAGAATTTGGTGAGCTATTTCTTCATGGCTGTGATTGTGGCTACCTTCACGGGTATGAGTGGCAGCGCCGAGGAGATCATCAAAGACCGTGCCCTGTTGAAACGGGAGAGCTTCCTGAATTTGTCTTACGGTAGCTATATCTGGTCGAAGATCGTTTATATGGCTGGCGTGTCGCTGATACAGACATTCTTATTCATCCTTGTGGGCAATGCGATCATGGGGCTCCACGGCCTGTTCTGGGAGTGGTGGCTCATCCTCTTCGTGACGGCCTTCCTGGCTAACCTCACAGGATTGCTGCTCTCGCAATGCCTGAGTTCGGTGGTGGCTATCTATATTAGTATTCCTTTGTTGCTGATCCCCCAGATTCTGCTCTGTGGACTGGTGGTCAGCTTTACTGATCTGACGCCGAAGAGTACAACAGGCAATGTGCCGTTGATAGGTGACCTGATCCCATCGCGATGGTCGTATGAGGCGTTGGCCGTGACCTCGTTCACCGATAATCCCTACGAGACGCAGTTCTTTGAGAACGACAAGGAGAAATACGAGACACAGTTCTATCATATAGGCTTCCTCAACGAGTTACAGTCCCAACTGGAGACTATGAAGAGTGAAGAGAGACAAGGTAAGGAGGTGAACCCCGAGCATATCGAGGTGATCCGCGAGAATCTCTTCCGTATCACGGACTACTGTGGTATGCAGCCCTATCAGGGCGATTACGGGTACGAGTCGCTCAAGGGGTATATGGCCGAGGCAGAACGCATTCTGTCGAAGCGTAGCAACCGGAATGCGCTCAAGGGCGATGCCCGGGTGGCTGCGTTTATCCGACAGTATGGTAAGGAGGCGCTTCTGCAACTGAAACGCCAGCATTATAATACCAAGTTGGAGGACTGTGTCATCGGTGCCGACCAGCAGCACATGGTGGAAGTGATTGACCGTCAGCTCGTGCCCCGTACGGGTCTGGTGTTCCTGACGCCTCTGAGCCGGAACGGCAAGGCACCTTTCTACAGTAGTGTGAAGATGGTAGGTACGTGGCCGGTCAAGACGCTCTGGTTTAACATGGCGGTACTCCTCCTGATGTGTATCGTTGCCACAATCCTCCTGTTGACTGATTTCCCTGGACGACTCATCCGGAAGAACAGCCAGTAAGTATGAAATTAAACAAATATCATTATTAATAACTTAAACTTTAAAAAACAATGAAAAAATTATCAGTATTAGCTATTGCATTTGCTGCTATCGCATTTGCAGCATGCGGAGGTAAGAAAAGTGCACAGGCAGTAGAAGACATCGACAGCCTGAAGAGTTTTGAACAGCAGCAGATTGAAGCCAGCATCAAGATGCATTTCGACAGCATCGCCGCTGACCTGGGTAAGCTTGAGCAGTTGCCGTTCCTGCAGGAGGGCGAAAACGGTGTTCAGCTGACCAAGGAAGAGAAGCAGGTGAAGCCCGACTATCTGCTGGCTCCCAGTGTTGCCGACGAGGCTGCCACTCTGTCTGAGAAGTATCGTATCATGAGTGCCCTCAACGTAGACAGGAAAATTGCTTCCATGTATGAGTTGCCGACGGAGGACTATGACAAGGCCATCACTAAGCTGGCTGCAGACATCGATGATCCTTCTTTCAAAGCCATCGACAATGCCAATACCCTATACGAGACAACGACCACTTTGTATGATGCCATGAACGAGAATGGCCGCATTAACTATTTCTGGCAGCTTGCTTCCGCAGCATTGGTTGAGCAGCTCTATGCGACCAACCAGAATGCAGACAAGTTCCTCTCTGTCTTCAATGATGAGGCTGCAGCCAACGTCACCTTCCGTATCGTCCTGATTCTCGACGCCGTCAACCGTCTGAAGCAGTACGATCCCGAGATTGCACCTGTGGCTGATGCCATTGCTCCGCTGGAAGTGCTCAACGCTACGAGCGTCAGCGAACTGAAGGCTCAACTGGCCGAGGCTAAGGATCAGATTGCCGCTGCCAGAGCAGCTCTTATCAAGTAAGAGGCATTTGTACACGCAACTAACATACCCCCCATGACCCGGAGGGTATGTTTTTTTATGGTCGATATTATTGAAATAGTTGCAACAGCCAATAAACTTTGTTAAAATGGTGTGGCATAGATATATCTTTAGATATATTTTTCGTACCTTTGCATCCTGAAAACTAACGAGGCTGCGGAAAGTTTTCGTTAATCGTCATGATTAAACGTTTAAAGTTACAATAGGATAAAAGTATGAAAAAGAAGATTTTAATGTTGGCTGCTGCAACGGTGCTACTGGCATCGTGTGGCGGTGGCGGTGGTCGTCCAACCTTCGGCGACAACGAGTTTCCAGTCGTGACTGTCGGTACGTCAAGTACCCAGATGGAGTCTACCTATCCTGCCACTATCAAGGGTGTGCAGGACGTGCAGATCAGTCCGAAGGTACAGGGCTTCATTACGCAGATCAATGTCAAGGAAGGTCAGTCGGTGGGTGCCGGACAGGTGCTCTTCGTGATCGACAACGTGACCTACCAGTCTCAGGTGCGTCAGTCGCAAGCTTCGGTAAACACGGCGCAGGCCGCCTGTAATACAGCGAAGTTGAGCTATGAGAACGCCCAGAAACTGTTCGAGAGCAAGGTAATCGGTGACTTCGAGCTCCAGTCGGCCACCAATAGCTATGAGAGTGCAAAGGCAGCCCTGGCGCTGGCTCAGGCCGGTCTGGCCTCTGCCAAGGAGATGCTGAGCTTCTGTTATGTAAAGAGTCCCGCTGCCGGTGTGGTGGGCACGCTGCCGTATAAGAAAGGTGCCCTGGTGAATACCGCCTCTGTGCTGACCACCGTGTCGAACAACTCGTCGATGGAAGTTTATTTCTCGCTGACTGAGAAGGATGCGCTGAATATGACCCAGGCATCGCTTGGCGAGATGCCTTCCGTACAGCTGAAGTTGGCTGACGGAACCATCTACGGCCATGAGGGTAAGGTGACGAAGATGAGCGGTGTGATCGATGCTGCCACAGGTTCTGTGCAGATCATCGCCTTGTTCCCCAATCCCGATCGCGTGCTGAAGAGTGGCGGCTCCGGCTCGATCATCATCCCGAGGAGCAACTCTGATGCCATCGTCATCCCGCAGAATTGTGTGTCGGAGGTGCAGAACAAGAAGTTCGTCTATATTCTTGGCAAGGATAATAAGGTGAAGTACACCGAGATTCAGGTCGATCCGCAGAATGACGGTAACAACTACATTGTGACCGAAGGCCTGAAAGTTGGTGATAAGTATGTGACCAACGGTATCACCAAGCTTACCGACGGTATGGAGATCATTCCCATCACCCCGGAGAAGTATCAGCAGAAGATCGATGATCAGGCTAAGGCCATGAGTGCTGGCGACATCGTGGGTGCGATGAAGAAATAGTTTATGGTTTACAGTTTATAGTTTACAGTTTACAGACTATGACATTTACAACATTTATAAAGCGCCCGGTGCTCTCGACGGTGATCTCCATCGTCATCGTGTTACTGGGTTTTATCGGACTGGCTTCGCTGCCTATTGAGCAGTATCCGGATATTGCACCGCCTACTGTTGTGGTCTATACCAGTTATCCTGGTGCCGATGCAGAGACGGTGAAGAACTCAGTCATTGTGCCGTTGGAAGAGAGTATCAACGGTGTGGAAGGCATGGACTACCTGAGTTCATCGGCTTCGACAGGTTCGGCACAGATCAGCGTGCTGTTCCGTCAGGGTATGAATGCCGATATGTGTGCCGTGAACGTTCAGAACCGTGTGCAACAGGCTTTGGCACTGTTGCCGGCTGAGGTGACGCGTATCGGTGTGACCGTGATGAAGCGTCAGACATCGCAGGTTATGATGTTCACCCTGACCTCTGACGGTCGTTATGACGACCAGTTCCTGACGAATTACTCGAACATCAATATCATCCCGGCCATCAAGCGTATCCAGGGTGTGGGCGATGTGCAGAGCCCGGGTCTGAAGACCTACTCCATGCGTATCTGGCTGAAGCCCGATGTGATGAAGCAGTACAACCTGATGCCTTCTGACATCTCGAACGTGCTGGCAGAACAGAACATCGAGGCTGCTCCGGGTAAGTTCGGTGAAGAGTCCGATGTGGCCTACGAGTACGCCATGCGCTACACCGGTCGTCTGAAGACGGCAGAGGAGTTTGGCGACATCGTGATCAGTAGTGACCGTAATGGTCAGACGCTGAAACTGAAAGATGTGGCTAAGATTGAACTGGGCGGTCAGCAGTATTCTGTCTCGATGAGAAACAACAACCAGCCCTCTGTGATGGGTATGGTGCAGCAGATTGCCGGTTCAAACGCCAACGAGATTGCCAAGCAGGTGAAGAAGGAACTGGAGGAGCAGGCCAAACTGTTCCCGCCGGGCATGACCTATAAGATCAACTACGATGTGACGGAGTTCCTCTATGCTTCTATCGAGGAGGTGGTGTTCACGTTGTTCTTCACGTTGTTCCTCGTGTTCATCGTGATCTATGTCTTCCTGCAGGACTGGCGCTCAACGCTCATCCCGTTGATTGCCGTTCCGGTATCGCTGATTGGTACCTTCTTCTTCCTCAGTGTGATGGGATTCTCCATCAACCTGCTGACACTTTCCGCCTTGCTTTTGGCTATCGCCATCGTGGTGGATGATGCCATCGTGGTGGTCGAGGCCGTGCACGCTAAGTTGGATCAGGGGTATAAGTCGACGCTGACGGCCTCGATAGATGCCATGAACGAGATCTCGGGTGCTATCATCTCCATCACCCTTGTGATGGCCTCGGTGTTCATCCCCGTATCGTTCATTGGTGGCACGACGGGTACCTTCTACCGTGAGTTCGGTGTGACGATGGCCGTCTCGATCTTCATCTCGGCTCTGAACGCCCTGACGCTGTCGCCGGCCCTCTGTGCCATCTTCCTGAAGCCGCACGACGAGAACGGCCATGAGCGGAAGATGTCACGCATCGACCGTTTCCATACCTCGTTCAATACGGCCTACGACAAGGTGCTGGGCAAGTATAAGGGTTATGTGGAGAAACTTGTGCGCAAGCCGCTGGCCATCGGTATCGCCGTGGTGATTGGTATCGCCGTGTTGGTCACAACACTCTTTACCACCAAGACCGGTCTTGTGCCTTCTGAGGATACAGGTACGCTCTTCTGTACCATCTCCATGCCCCCTGCCACCTCTGTGGCTCGGACGCGCCAGATCATCGATGAGGTGGATAGCATCCTGGCTGCCGACCCTGCCATTCAGAGCCGTGAGCAGATCCAGGGATATAACTTCATCGCCGGTGCCGGTTCCGACCAGGCTACCTTCATCCTGAAGCTGAAGCCGTTCGAGGAGCGTCAGAAGGGATTCTGGTGGAAACTGAGCGGACTGTGGCAGGGCGACGGTATCTACCGTTTCTTCCTGAATCCGCTGAGTGCCGAGGGTGTGATTGCCCAGATCTTCATCAAGACGGCCCATATCAAGGACGCCTCTATCCTGGCCTTCCAGCCGCCAATGATTCCCGGCTTCTCGGCCAATAGTGGTGTGTCGATCGTGATGCAGGACCGTACGGGTGGTAGTCTGGAGCGTTTCTTCGGCGTGGTGAAGGATTATATCGCTGAACTGAACAAGCTGCCCGAGTTCCAAATGGCGCAGACGTCCTATAACCCCAGCTATCCGCAGTACATGATCCATGTGGATGTGGCCAAGTGTAAGCAGAGCAATATCTCGCCCTCTACCATTCTCTCCACCTTGCAGGGCTATTATGGCGGACTCTACGCCTCTAACTTCAATGCCTACGGTAAGCTTTACCGAGTCATGATCCAGGGCTTGCCTGAGACGCGTATGACGGAGCAGTCATTAAATAATATATATGTACGCACGCCCGCGGGCATGTCTCCTATTAAGGAGTTCTGTCACCTGGAGCGTGTCTATGGACCGTCGAACATCAACCGTTTCAACCTGTTCACCTCTATCAACGTGACGGCAACAGTGGCCGACGGCTATTCCACCGGTGAGGCTATTCAGGCTGCCGAGAAGGTGGCTGCCGACTTGCTGCCTGCCGGTTATTCTTACGAATACCAGGGTCTGACGCGTGAGGAAGCCAAGGCTTCGAACACCACGGGCATCATCTTCCTGCTCTGTATCGTGTTCATCTACCTCATCCTCTCGGCACAGTACGAGTCGTATATCCTGCCGTTGTGCGTCATCCTCTCCGTACCGTTTGGACTGGCCGGCTGTTTCCTCTTCACGATGATCTTCGGCCACGCCAACGACATCTACATGCAGATCTCGCTCATCATGCTGATTGGTCTGTTGGCCAAGAACGCCATCCTGATCGTACAGTTCGCCTTGGAGCGCCGTCAGACGGGTATGGCCATCTCGTGGTCGGCTATCTTGGGTGCCGCAGCCCGTCTGCGTCCTATCCTGATGACATCTCTGGCTATGGTCATCGGTTTGCTGCCGATGATGTTTGCCTCGGGTGTAGGTAAGAACGGTAACCAGACGCTGGGTGCCGCTGCCGTGGGTGGTATGCTCATCGGTACGCTGTTGCAGATCTTCGTTGTTCCTACACTCTTCGTCATCTTCCAGTCGCTGCAGGAGAAGTTCCGTCCGATGAAGTTTGAGGACGAGGAGAATGCCGAAGTGGCAGCCGAACTGGCTCAGTATGCACATTCAAAACCAGTGGACTACGAACTGGAGAAGTAATAACGACAAGAAGAAAAGAGAAATATATGAAGAAAGTTATATTAATGTCATTCGCAGCGCTGCTGCTTACAGGTTGCGGACTTTATAACAAGTACGACCGGCCTGAGGTCAACGCCGAGGGCCTCGTACGCGATCCCTTGTCGCTGATAGACACACTGGCCGTACAGGACTCTACGTCGTTCGGCTATATGCCCTGGCGTAGTGTCTTCACCGACCCCCAGTTGCAGTCGCTCATCCAGCAAGGTCTCGACAATAATCCCGACCTGCTGAATGCCGCCCTGAACGTGAAGATGATGGAGACGGCCCTGACCGTTGCCAAACTCGCCTTCCTGCCCTCTGTGACACTCTCGCCGCAGGGAACCCTCTCGTCGTTCGATGGGGCTGCCGCCACAAAGGCCTACACCCTGCCTGTATCGGCCAGCTGGAACGTCGATCTCTTCGGCAACCTGCTCAGCGTGAAGCGCTCGGCACAGATGCAGCTGTTGGGGATGCAGGACTACCAGACGGTGGTGAAGACCAACATCATCTCCGGTATTGCCAACCTCTATTACACGCTGTTGATGCTCGACCGTCAGGTGGAGATCGTCACCGACATGGAGCAGCTGACCAAGGAGACCTGGGAGAAGATGCAGTTCCTGCACGACAACCGTGTGGGTTACCGCTCTACTGCCGTTCAGAGTGCCGAGGCCGCCTACTATCAGGTCCAGGCACAGAAGGTCGACCTGCTGCGACAGATTCGTGAGATGGAGAACTCCCTCTCGCTGCTCATCGGACAGCCTGGTCAGACCATTGCCCGCGGCTCCTTCGCTAACCAGAGCCTGCCTACAGAGCTGGCTATTGGTGTCGGCATACAGTTGCTGAACAACCGTGCCGACGTGCACTATGCAGAGATGTCGCTGGCCCAGTGCTTCTATGATGTGGAGACGGCTCGCAGCCGCTTCTATCCGAGCATCACCGTCACGGGAACGGCTGCCTTCACCAACAACAACGGTCTGGTGAATCCCAGCAAGTTGCTCCTTCAGGCTGTCGGCTCCCTTGTGCAGCCCATCTTCCAGCACGGTCAGATTGTGGCCGGTCTGAAGGTGGCCAAGGCAAAGTATGAGCAGGCCTTCAACAACTGGCAGAACGCCATCTATAAGGCAGGTAACGAGGTGTCTAACGCCCTCGTGTCGTACAACTCCTATACTGACAAGGCCGCTCTCGATGCCAAGCGTGTCGGAGTGCTCAGGCAGAATGTGGAGGACACGAAGATGTTGATGGAGTCATCCTCCAATACCACCTATCTGGAGGTCATTACCGCCCAGAGCAACCTGCTCAATGCCGAGATCAACGAGGTTCAGGACCAGTTCTATAAGATGCAGTCCATTGTGAACCTCTACCAGGCCCTCGGTGGTGGAGTCAAGTAAATGGATAATGGATAATTGATAATGGATAATTGACAATTATGGCAAGCGAAATATCCCCCAAGGCTGAGATATCGCCCAAGGCGAAGATCGGCAACAACTGTAAGATATTCCCCTTCGTGTATATCGAGGACGATGTGGAGATCGGTGACAACTGCATCATCTTTCCCTTCGTCTCGATCTGCGACGGTTCCCGTATCGGCAACAACAACAAGATCCACCAAGGCAGCGTCATCGCAGCTCTGCCGCAGGATTTCAACTTCCGTGGCGCCAAGTCGTATGTCAGAATCGGCAACAATAATGTGATTCGTGAGAATGTCGTCATCAACCGTGGTACGGAGCGTGACGGCACTACCGTCATCGGCGACAACAACTTCCTGCTTGAAGGCACACATATCAGCCACGATACCGTGGTTGGTGACCATTGTGTGTTCGGCTATGGTGTGAAGATTGCAGGCGACTGCGAGATCCACAACGGAGCCATCTTCTCCAGTAGTGTTGTACAGAATGCCAAAACCCGTGTGGGTCGTTTGGCAATGGTTCAGGCCGGTTGCACATTCTCGCAGGACATACCGCCGTTTGTCATTGCAGGCGGAAAGCCCATCGAGTACGGCGGACCCAATACCACGATGATGAACAATGCTGGCATCGACGAGAGGGTGCAGCGGCACATCGCCAATGCCTATCGTCTGCTCTTCCATGGGAAGACCAGCACCTTCGACGTCATCAATCAGATTAGGGAGCAGGTGCCTGACGGTGAAGAGATTCGGAACATCTTACGGTTCCTCGAGAACTCGAAGCAAGGTATCATGTGTAAGTAAGATCCATCATCCCCGCCCCAACGGCGGGGATGATTCGTTTTAGGTTCCGAATTCTCTTTGGTATTGTCAATAAAATTCAAAACCCTTTTGTGCTCTCTTTGTGGTTTTGTAATTGTTTGATAATCAAAACCTTATGATAGCTCTGAGTTTAGGCTAAGTAAAGTCGGAGTTTAGGCTATCTAAAGTCCGACTTTACTTAGCCTAAACTCCCCAAAAGGTGCCAGTAAACTCCGAGTTTACCCTGGGTCTTTTGCTATTGTAAAGAATTTTAGTATGATGCCGAGCAGGGGATGCCGGCGGCGATGACGCGGTCGCGGATATGGTCGAGCTGTTCGCGGGTGGCCTTGAGCAGGCCCAGGGTGGGTGTCTCGCGGTCGATGGTGTAGATCATCACCTGCTGGGGCTTGATCTCCTTGACAGCCTCCAGCCACGGACCCACAAACTCCTCTCCAGTGTTATCTACCGATTGCTGACTCCTTTCTCCTTTCTCACCCCTCATGAACATCGTCTGGATGATGACATGACTGTTGAAGGCTTTCAGACGGTCGATGATGAGACGAACGTCGTAGGCACCTTGAGGACGGTCTACCTTATTAATATATAGAGGGTCGACGGTGTCGAGTTTAAGGATGTTGTTGTCCACTCGCATCAGGGCGTCGTGAACGGCCTGGCGATGAATCATAGTGGCGTTGCTCAGCACGGAGACCTTGGCCTGCGGACAGTACTGGTTGCGCAGGCGGATAGTGTCGGAGATGATCTCGGCAAAGTGGGGGTGACAGGTAGGCTCACCATTGCCGGCAAAGGTCAGCACGTCTGGCAGCTGCCCCTCAGCAACCATCTCCTGAAGCTTCTTCTCAAGCTTTCCGGCCACCTCTTCGCGTGTTGGCATGGGCAGCGAGGGGCGATGGTCGCCGTTGAAACCGCACTCGCAGTAGATGCAGTCGAATGAACACACCTTGCCGTCGGCAGGCAGCAGATTGATGCCGAGCGAGATGCCTAGGCGACGGCTATGAACGGGCCCGAAGATGGGCGATGGATAAATAATTGTACTCATATCGGGGTGCAAAGGTAGTGGTTTTTTTAGACATAAGAACATAAGAACTTATTTTTTTTAGACATAAGAACATAAGAACATAATGAATATGCATAGAGGAGGGATTAAAAATATGTTCTTATGTTCTTATGTCTAAAATAATAAATAGTTCTTCTGCCTAAAAAAAGTCTTAAAAAGTAAATCTGTCTAAGAAAAAAGTTGTACCTTTGCAGCCGAATTCAAAAGATTACGTACGTAAACCTACATGAAAAGACGACATGAGAAGACTGGCCGCCGTCAGGGTGTGCAGTTGGTTACGTTGTGTATCAGCACATCGATGGTGCTGGTACTGCTGGGGCTCGTAGTGTTCTCAGTACAGACTTCCCGTAACCTGTCGCGCTGGGTGAAGGAGAACCTGACAGTGACGGTCGTGCTCGGCGACGAGGTGTCTGCGGGCGATGCGAAGCAGTTCTGTGAGGATCTCAGACAACGGCCATTCTCGAAGGGAGTCAGCTACATCAGCCGCGAGCAGGCGCTGAAGGAACAGACGGCGGCCATGGGCTCCGACCCATCGGAGTTTCTGGGCATGAACCCGTTCCCTGCCACGCTGGAGTTGCAGCTGCAGTCGGACTATGCCAACGCCGACTCGCTGGAGTGGATCAGCGACGAGCTGAAGAACAACAAGAAGGTGGCTGACGTGGCCTACCAGGTAGACCTGATGGACAGCGTGAACCACACTCTGGCCAAACTGAACATCCTGCTGCTGGTGCTGGCGGTGCTGCTGACGTTCATCTCGTTCTCGCTCATCAACAACACGGTGCGCCTGAGCGTCTACTCCCGCCGTTTCCTCATCCACACGATGAAGCTGGTGGGGGCTTCGTGGGGCTTTATCCGCCGGCCTTTCATGCAGCAGGGCATACTGGTTGGTATTATTGCCGCCTTGATAGCCATCCTCGTGCTAGGCGGTGCCATGTATGCGCTCTACTCCTACGAGCCAGGCATCCTGCGGATCATCACCTGGCGCGAGCTGGTCATCACGGCACTGGCGGTGCTGGCCTTCGGACTGGTCATCACGCTGACGTGCTCCTACATCTCCGTGAACCGTTTCCTCCGCATGCCGGCAGGAGAGTTGTATAAGATATAGTTTATGGTTTACAGTTTATAGTTGAGAGTTTATAGTTTATAGAATATGGACAAGAGAAATTTTGCATTTGACAAGGTGAACTTCATACTGCTGGCTGTTGGGATGCTGGTGGTTGTGGTCGGTTTCCTGCTAATGGCGGGTTCTTCTTCTACGGATACGATGTACGATCCCGACATCTTCAGCGCCCGTCGTATCAAAGTGGCACCGGTGGTTTGCCTGTTGGGATTTGTTTCTATGATTTATGCGGTCATCCGCAAACCAAAGGATTGATTATAGATGGATTGGATTCAGACTGTCATTATAGCTATCGTTGAGGGACTGACGGAGTTTCTGCCTGTGTCCTCAACGGGTCATATGATTATCACCCAGAATCTGCTGGGTGTTCCCCAGGGCGATCCTTTCGTCCATGCTTTCACGTTTATTATCCAGTTTGGCGCTATCCTCTCGGTGGTGTGCCTCTACTGGCGACGTTTCTTCCAGCTTGACAATACGCCAGCCCCCGAGGGCAGTACAACGCTGCAGAAGCTGAAGCATCGCTTCTACTTCTACTGGCTCCTCTTTGTGGGACTGGTTCCCGCAATGGTTATCGGCCTGCTGGCCAAGAAGTCGGGCCTGCTCGACTGGTTGCTCGATAGCGTACTTGTGGTAGCCATCATGCTTGTGGTTGGTGGTGTGTTCATGCTCTACTGCGACCGCTTGTTCAACAAGGGCTCTGAGGCCAACAAGGTGAATGAGAAGCGGGCTTTTCGCATCGGTATCTACCAGTGTATCTCTGTCATCCCGGGCGTGTCGCGCTCGATGGCTACCATCGTGGGAGGTATGACGCAGGGACTGACGCGCCAGCGCGCTGCCGAGTTCTCGTTCTTCCTGGCCGTGCCAACGATGGCGGGTGCCACGCTGCTCGACTTGCTCGACCTGATGAAGGAAGACGCGTCGTGGGCGACCGCCCATAACATCACCATGCTCCTGCTGGGCTGTGTGGTGGCTTTCGTCGTGGCGCTGCTGGCCATGAAGTGGTTTGTGGCCTTCCTTACCAAATACGGTTTCAAGGCCTTCGGCATATACCGAATCATCGTGGGTGGCATCATCCTGGTGATGCTGCTTACCGGTCATTCATTAGTGATGGTCGACTAAATGAACTTCAACGAGGGAGCCTACATCTATATCAACAAGCCCTACCGCATGTCGAGTTTCGGGGCTTTGGCCCATATCCGCTACGTGGTGTCGAAACGGCTGCATGTGAAGCGGGTGAAGATGGGACATGCTGGCACCCTCGACCCGCTGGCAACCGGTGTGCTGATTCTCTGTACGGGGAAGGCTACCAAGCAGATAGAGCAGTTGCAGCTCCACACGAAGGAGTACACGGCCACGTTGCAGCTGGGGGCCACCACGGCCAGCTTCGACAAGGAGCACACCGTGGACTATACCTATCCGACGAAGCACATCACGCGGGAACTGATCTTGAAGACGCTGTCGCAGTTCGTCGGTGACCAGATGCAGGTGCCGCCAGTCTATTCCGCCTGTATGGTAGCGGGTGACCGAGCCTACGAGCTGGCCCGCAAGGGACAGGAGGTGGCACTCGCCGCCAAGCCGATACATATCGACGAGATAGAGCTGACGGCCTTCGATCCTGTTGCGATGCAGATGTCCATCCGCGTCGTCTGCGGCAAAGGCACCTATATCCGTTCGCTAGCCCGCGACATCGGTTATGCATTGGGCAGCGGCGCCTTCCTGACGGCCCTCTGCCGTACCAGGGTAGGGGATGTGAGGATCGAGGACTGCCTGACATTCGACGACTTCCCCGCCTGGCTGGAAGAAAATGTGAAAGAGTGAAAAGGTGAAAAAGTAAAAAGATATATAAATGAAGTTGTCACAATTTAAGTTCAGACTGCCCGAGGAACAGATTGCCCTCGAACCGGCCTACCATCGCGACGAGTGCCGTCTGATGGTGTTGCACCGCAAGAGCGGTAAGATAGAGATGACGAAGAAAGACGAGAACGGCGAAGACCTGAAGGACGACGAGGGGAATCCCGTCTATCTCGACTTCCGTAACATCCTTGATTATTTCGACGAGGACGATACCTTTATCTTCAACGACACGAAGGTGTTCCCGGCCCGTCTTTACGGTACGAAGGAGAAGACCGACGCCAAGATTGAGGTGTTCCTGCTGCGTGAGCTGAACCGCGACCTCCGACTGTGGGACGTCCTGGTGGAGCCGGCCCGGAAGATCCGTATCGGTAATAAACTCTTCTTCGAGGATGACGGTCCGATGGTGGCAGAGGTCATCGACAACACCACGAGCCGTGGGCGTACGCTGAGATTCCTCTACGACTGTCCGCACGACGAGTTCAAGCGGGAGTTGTTCGCCTTAGGTGAAGCGCCGCTGCCCCGCTATGTCATTGACAAGCGCCCTGCCACACCCGAGGACATGGAGAAGTTCCAGACCATCTATGCCAAGAACGAGGGTGCTGTTACAGCCCCTGCCACAGGTCTGCACTTCAGCCGTGAACTCATGAAGCGCATGGAGATACGCGGCATCAACTTCGCCTATATCACCCTGCATTGCGGACTCGGCAACTTCGACGCCATCGAGGTGGAAGACCTGACGAAGCATAAGATGTCGTCGGAGCAGATGTTCGTTGGCAAAGAGGCCTGTGATATTGTCAACAAGACCAAGGAGAACGGTCACCGCGTCTGTTCTGTCGGTGTGAGCACCGCCCGCGCCACAGAGAGTGCCGTGGGTACCGACGGGTTGCTGAAGGAGTTTGAGGGATGGACCAACAAGTTTATCTTCCCGCCCTACGAGTTCGGAATGTCTAACGCCCTCGTAGCTAACTTCTACCATCCCGAGTCGCCGATGATGATGATCCAGGCTTCGTTCGGCGGCTATGACCTGGTGTACGAATGCTATAAGAATGCCGTCAAACACGGTTATAAGTTCGGCTGCTTCGGCGATGCGCTGTTGGTCGTGGACGATTAAATAGAAGTGAGAGGTAAGGAGTAAGATATGGGAGAAATGATACATCAGGTGTATTTAGGTCTGGGGAGCAACCAGGGTGACAGAGCGGCACAGATTGCCCGTGCCATCGAGCTCATTGGTGAGCGGGTAGGGCGGGTTATCCGCCAGTCGTCGGTCATCGAGACCAATCCCTGGGGCTTCACGTCAGGCAATAAGTTCCTCAACTGCGCCATCCTATGCGAGACAGCACTCCTGCCGTTTCCGTTGCTCAGGGTCACTCAGCAGATAGAACGTGAACTCGGTCGCCACTATAAGGGTGGAGCCTATCGCGACCGTTCTATCGATATCGACATCCTGCTCTACGACGATGTGACCATCGATACGCCTGACCTCCAGATTCCCCATCCGCTGATGGAACAGCGCGACTTCGTGATGATTCCCTTAAATGAAATAAAGCCTCGCTGATGAGCGAGGCTTTATTATAAGAATTAATCCCCGCCGGCTGGCGAGGATTAATTGTTTTACTTACGAAGACCGAGTGCCTTGATGATAGCACGATAACGGTTGATGTCGTTGTTGTAGAGATACTTCAGCAACTTACGGCGCTTACCGACGAGCATTGTCAGCGAACGGGCGGTGTTGTGATCCTTGTGGTTCTTCTTCAGGTGCTCTGTCAGGTGAGAGATGCGATAGCTGAAGAGGGCGATCTGGGCCTCTGCGGAACCGGTGTCCGTAGTGCTCTTGCCATACTGACCGAAGATCTCTTCTTTCTTGGCTTTGTCTAAATACATAATTTTTTAATGTGATTAATGTTGTTTGCAAATACATTCTTCGGACGCCTTACCGCCTTAATCACAACGGTTTACGTCGTCGAATGCTTCGGATTTTCCGAAATGCGGGTGCAAAATTACGAATAAGTGAGCAAAAAACCAAGAAAAAATCCAAAAATTTTTGTTTTTTTTCGAACGTGAGTAATTTCGAGCTTGCTCAAAGGTACGAATAAGTGAGTTGCATGGTGGTGTTAATGTTTTATAAAATTTAAACTTTTTGTCGTCTTTTTGTGGATAATTCAGATTAATTCATTACCTTTGTAATCACATTCGTTTTAATTTAATTGTTTAATCACTAAAATCAATCGATTATGAAGAAATTAATGATGATTGCTGCCATGGTGCTCATGAGCACAGGCGCGTTTGCACAGGAAGCCGGTATGAAGGCTGTTGGTGCTACTTTTAGCGACTATCTGGATTCCAACAGTCGTATTGCTATCGGTGCAAAGTTCCAGTACAGCTTTACCGAAAATATGCGTGGTGAATTTGACTTTAAGTTATATCCTCCCAAGTCACATATACTTTTGTGGAACCCGACAGTGAACTTCCATTATTTGTTCCCCATCATCGACAAGTTGTATGTCTATCCTCTCGCAGGTGTTGGTGTACTGGGTTATTCTTACAGCTATAGTGGGGTTTCAGATACTCAAACCATATTTACTGTTAAATTCGGCGCAGGTGCAGAATATTATATCACTGAGAAGTTCAAAGGGATCTTTGAAACATATTATCAGGTTGCAAAGAAGGACAATTTGAAATATAGCGATCCGATTATATCTATTGGTGCTGGTTACATCTTCTAAGACATTGTTATAATAGTAATTCAGGTTTAACAACTGAAACAATTAAAGTATGAAGAAGATAATGATGATTGCTGCCCTGATGGTGGCTACACTGAGCGCAAACGCACAGAACATGTTTATCAAGCCGATGGTTGGTGGAACGCTGACTACTTTGACAGGCGATAGTTCTGATGATGCAAAGATGAAGGTTGGCCTCGTGGCTGGTGCTGAGTTTGGTTACAACTTTGCAGAGAATATGGGTGTGACCGCAGGTCTGCTTTACACGATGCAGGGTGCCAAGTCTAAAGGTTTCGATAAAAATATGAATCTAGATTATCTGAACATCCCCATCCTGTTCAACTACTATGTTGCTCCCGGATTTGCCCTGAAGGCTGGTGTACAGCCTGGTATCCTGACGCGTGCAAAGCTAGATGATACTGATGTTAAGAAATCTTATAAGAGTATTGACGTTGCAATCCCCTTGGGTGCATCTCTTGATATTAGCGATTTCGTAATTGATGCCCGCTACAATCTCGGTGCTCTGTTCAACATTTCTGATGATAGCGATTTCAAGTCTCACAACAGCGTTATCATGCTGACTGTGGGCTACAAGATCCCCCTCTAAGACATTAGGTTGATTGATATAGAGCGAGAAATCGCTTCCGTTCGGAAAAAAATGATGGGCGGAGGCAGATTTCTCGCTTTTTCTTTGTATCTTTGCGCCCGTTTTATATAAATAGGTATGCAGGATATCAGAAACATTGCAATTATTGCACACGTAGACCACGGCAAGACAACGCTCGTGGACAAGATGATGCTGGCAGGCAATCTCTTCCGTGAGGGACAGAACCTGAGCAGCCAGGTACTCGACGCCAACGACCTGGAGCGCGAACGCGGCATCACCATTC
>JAEEGI010002428.1_pt1 | contig 45759 bp, 33 predicted proteins | sample 8958751 | NCBI WGS metagenome assembly JAEEGI01 (sample SAMN16246545, study PRJNA631951) | gut metagenome | biome: gut microbiome; feature: rumen; material: KS-attached | host: Bos | place: Iran: Karaj | collected 2018-10
TACATAAGCAGCCTTGACAAGGATGCAAGGTTCGTCCAATACATCCGCAGCCACTGGCGCGTGGAGAACTCGCTGCACTGGGTGCTGGACATGACTTTCGGAGAAGACCAGCAGAGGAAGCGCGCCGGCATGGCCGCCGAGAACTTCGCCCTTGTACGAAAATTCTCACTCAACATCCTTAAGCGCGACAAGGGCAAGGGTAGTCTCGTAACCAAGCGGCTGAAGGCTGGCTGGAGTATCGATTACCTCTTCTCTTTACTGGAAATTTGATGCGTTTGCCCTGGGCTCGGCGGGGTCTCGCTTTTTTGTTTGTTGAGCGGTTGTCGAAGAATCTGATTGTTGAGTTTGTTTTTGAATAAAAATAGGTGAATTGAAATATTTTGTGTATCTTTGCAGCAAAATTACATACTATTGATATGACGTAAAAAAGTGATAACACATTTATAATGAGCTAACCGCCATTATTTTCGCTGTAAGAATCAGGACAATTCCACGCTTGATGAGAATAAGTCAGCGGAAAGTTCACGCCTTGGGCGTGGATTATTCGCACCTTATTAATCAAGCAGGCAGTCGAGAGCCTTTACAGCTAATAAGGAGCAAAAAAAGAATAATTCAACGCTTTTTTTCATTAAGCCGAGTGCAGAAGAGCCACACTCTTATGCCGAGACGCGAAAAGGTTTCAATAAACAACTAAACACCTTTTTATATGAAACAGAAATTTATCCTTTTCTTTATTTTGACAATTGTATTGGCAATGCCGAGAGTGGCTGTTGCCTATAATTATAGTGAGATAGCACCCAGTGGCCAGATGCTGTATTACAATATTAATTTTGAGGATGGGTATGCGGAAGTTACAAATCCACCACGGGCTGTATATAGACCAACAGGGGACTTGATAATCCCAAGTTCTATCACCTATTTGGGACAGGTGTATCCTGTCACCGCCATAGGCGACGATGCGTTCTATGGTTGCGTCTTGCTGACCTCCGTCGTTATTCCAGACTCCGTCACTTATATAGGCGACTATGCATTTGGGGGGTGCAGCGGTTTGACAGCTGTCAATATTCCTGACTCCGTCACTTATATAGGCGACGGTGCATTTGGGGATTGCAGCGGTTTGACTGCTGTCAATATTCCTGACGCCACCACACATATAGGCAGCTATGCATTTTATGGTTGCAGCGGGCTGACGTCTGTTCATATCGGCCGCTCCATACGACTGATAGACTACTTCGCTTTCCGTAAATGCAGCGGGCTGACGTCCCTCATCGTTGAAGGCCCTGCAACTATAAGGTTTTGGGCATTTGAGGGGTGTAGCAACCTCACTACTGCCATTCTTTCTGTTGACACTATCAGTACGAGTGCATTCTGGGGTTGCGACATTACAAAGGTCACTCTCGGCCCCAGCCTTGCTTTTATTGGCGACAGCGCCTTTTGGGGAAGCACCCGGATGGATAGTATTGTTTGCAAGGCTATGACTCCTCCCTCTATGGGCACTCTTGCATTCGAGGGTATGAACGATGATGTGGTAGTGATTGTCCCATGTGGTGCAGCAGAAGCATACGAAAACACTGAGTTTTGGTCTTGGTCACGGTTTAACATCCAAGAGGATTTTGTGTATGACTTCTCGGTTACGAGCAGCGACTCGGCACGTGGCACGGCTACCATTATCACTGGGCCGACTTGCGAAAATAGGTGGGCAAAGGTGCGGGCCGACGCTTACCCGGGCTACCATTTTGACCATTGGAGCGACGGGAACAGGATTAGCCCACGGTATATCGCGGTGGTGCGGGACACGCACCTGGTGGCTTATTTCGCCTCGGACAATGGGGAAGAGGGCATTGAGGAGACGGTGGAAGAGGGTGCCAAGATATACCAAAGTAACGGCCAGATTGTGGTGGAGAGCGCGGAGGGCAGCCGTGTGATGGTGTATGATGTGTATGGTCGGGTGCTGGCTACCAAACGCGATGACGGAGGGCTGTTGCGGTTTGACGCACCTGCGGCGGGTGTGTATCTGGTGAGGGTTGGCGACGCGCCTGCCCGCAAGGTGGCGGTGGTTCGGTGAGGGAGTGGTAAGGCTTTTTGTTTAACGTTTAGGGTTTTGTGAACAGTGACCTGTGACCAGTGGTACGAAAGTGCTCGTTTCACAGGTCACTGGTCATAAATCACTTATTCATCATTACTCTTTAGGATGTGTGGATTTGTCAATGCGCCGGGTGTCGCAGACTTGCGGTCTGTAACTAGAGTTTGTCGAAATCAATCTTGTCGTATGGGAGGCCGTCGGGGATGTGGTCGGAGCTGCGCCAGTCGATGAAGTCGAAGTGGTGGATGTCGCTTTCGGGGGTGACGAGGCGATATGTCACCTTGCCATTTTTGCGACGCGTCGTCGCCATGACATACAGTCCTTTGACACCATTGGCGGGCCGTATGGTGACACTGGCCAACCCTTCGTCGTATTCCGGCACTTCCTGCCAGATGTAGCTGTCGTTGTCGGCCTTACCGAAACTGAGCAACGCCGACAGGTTTACTTCCATGTCGTGGTAGATGACTAGGCTGTCGGTCAGTTCTACCGCCGTAAGGTCATCGATGCTGATATAATACTTGCCACGGTACTTGACCACAGGGTACCAGAGCCGAGGCGCATCGCCCAACTGATTATGTGGCAGTACAGGACATCTCTTGTACAAATACTTATATGCCTCGTCAAAATACTCCTTAGAGGATTCGTCTTCTTGTTTCCACCAGGTGTAGTCGCGCAGGTGCTGGAGATAGCCCTTCCACTTTTTAGGTCGGAGGTAATAGGAAGAGGAGTCAAGCTGGTACTCGCTGCACGTATCGCACTGATAGTATGAGTATTCACGGTAGAGAAAGGTAGTGTCGTTCTGCACAAAGGGTTTGTCGGTGGCAAAGAGCATCTGCTCCGCTACTAGCGGTGAGATGGTCGGAAATGGCCTGTCGCGGTCAGTAATGATGCGCGGGAGGTCCATCTTCTTTCCGTTAACGAGGATGGTGACGTAGGTGGAATCGCTCGAGAGCTTTGGCAAGAGGCCTTGCGAACTGGCCGAGAGGCAATAGGCGGTGGCGAGGAGGAGGAATGCTATCTTTTGCATGGTGAGAGTTTTTACATACCCCCGCCTTACGGCGTACCCCTCTAAAGAGGGGAAGGCTGACGCGGTGGATTGTGGCAGGGATGGTTTCAGTGTTTTTTCAGATAGAGGTCGAACACGGTGTATTTGGACCATTCGGTCTGACGGATGGCGGCATCGGTGCAGGTGGCGTCGTACTGCATCACTCGGCCCGAGAGGGCGGCATCGACAAAGGCGCAGAACTCGTCGATGGTGGGCGGCAGGGCGATGGCTATCTCATGGCCACGGTCCTCGAAACGCAGCACCCAGTAGTTGTACTTGTTCTTGGCAAAGACCTTCGCCACGCTGTGGGTTCCGAAGAGCGAGGTGCCGATCGAGCCACGGAAGCGACGATAGTTGACAATACGGTCGGAAGTGCCATGGAACATGCATGTTGGAGCGGGTTGAGAGGCGTATTTCAACTCGTTGTTGCGACACATGATGCCACCGGCGTAAGGTATGACGGCGGCGGGTACGAAGGCTGAGGGGAGGTGTGATGCGGCGGGCAACTTATTCACTCGACAGTAGTCGGTCTGCAGCACAGTGATAGCACCGGCACTACAGCCCGTGAGCACTATCTTGGTGGGGTCGATTTTTAATTCCCCAGCATGGTCCCAGAGGTAGGAGACGGCATCGGAGCAGTCCTCCACAGCCCAACGGATGGCGGTGTCGAAGAGGGTATACATCTTGAGCAGCGGCACCTTGGGCGCGTGTTTGAAGTAAAGACGGTAGTCGATGGCAATGGCCACGAAACCCTTGTCAGCCAAGAGTTGGCAGCATTGGACGGAATACTTGTCGTTGCGCTGGCCAGAAAAAAAGCCACCGCCAAACACATAGAGCACACAGGCATGGTCGGGGCGTGGGTGCTGGGGCTGGTAGACATCCAATTTGAGTTCCACGGTGTCGCGAGTAGCAAAAGTATACGTCTGCTGGGCATGACACACGCACGCCATGAGCAGCACAACCATCAAAGTAACAATACGATGCATTGATAATATATATTAAATTTGAAAATGCAAAAATACGATTTTTTCCTAAAATCAAGACTTTGCTGGAACATAAATAACGTTAAACATTAAATAACAAATATTTGTAAAATAATATCCGACAAATGAAAAAAAAGTTGTATCTTTGCAAACGATAATCATTTTCGTTCAGCCTATGAAACACCGCATTACCACTTTGTTACTCCTAATTTCAATCCTGATGATAGCGTGTAGCAAAGATGATTTCTCAGAATTACGCCATCCAATAGTGGTGCAAGGGGAATTTGACCCCATATTTGGTATCCCACTGGCAAAGATGTCGGCCGACATGGCAACACTGGTGGGAATGTTCGACTACAACCGCGATGTGAGCGTGTATCTCGGAGAAGACAGTATCGTGTCGTTCCGCTACTATTACGACAAACGCTTCACCATGTCGTGGGTGGCCAGCAAAGGAACCTCTAATGGAGTTACCAAAGGCGATTTCGACACCATTCGCAGCTATTCGCTCATCGAGGGTACACAGACATTCGACCTGTTTGAAAAGTTGGAGATATTCGACACCAACGAATTCAACATCAACGAATTTCTAGTCACCATCGACGCTGACGTGAAAGGCTATGTGAACAGCTCATTCCAAGAGGTTATAGCCCGTGGTGCGAACTTGACGTTCGACTCGTTGGTGATTGTCATACACTGCAAAGACGGCTACACCGAAGAGCTGCCCCACCTTATCACCACCGAAAAGGTGAGCGTAACAGACCTGCTAGAAACCAAGAACATACCCATCTTTAACAAATACAATCTGAAAGATGTGGTGGAGCACCGTCCGACCAGTGTGGACTACAAGGTGCGCATGTGCATCACCATTCCCACAGAGCAGATGATGCCAGGGTCGGACTTTGGCGACTACATGCAGGAACTGGGTGTTGACAGCATGGTGGCAGACATGCATGCATGCCTCGAGCTGCCACTGATATTCTACAGCCACGGAGTATCGTACACCGACACGCTGCAACTAGACCTATCCAACTTGAACGAACAGCTTGACCAAATCCATAATGGCACGATGACCGGCGAGCATTATACGCTGCAATTGAACGACAGCAACTGCTATATCGCCTTTGTGACCACGAACTATCTGCCCTTGGAACTGAATTTCAACGCCATCTTCCTCGATGGGGAAGGCAACGAAATACTGCACACCCTGTTTGAAGGCGACCGCGCCATCGATGCCGCACCTGTGACACCATTGGCAGGGCATACCGACACATGGGTTTCCAATGGGAATATGACTTCGCAATTCAAGATACACCTCACGCTTGACGAACTGAACCGACTGACCAATACCCGCAGACTGGCATACAGCATCAACCTCAATACGGCGCGCCACAATACCACTGCGTCGAAACCCTACGTGGCTGTGAGGATGGACGACCACGTCGACATACGTGCCTACGTGGTACTCTCTGGTCACGCCGACTTCTCACTACCCCTCAACTTACCTGACATTCCATTCTTTAACTAAACCGATGCCACCATGAAAAAACTAAGATTATACCTTTCGGCAATAGTGCTTTTTTCGACAGTGGCACTAGCCCCTTCTTCGCAGGCTCAGCAGATTACCGACAATGCCGTCTTCTACCACTCCATTCGGTCGCCTTGGTCCAACTGCCTCAACCCCGCGTTGTTCCCTAACGAGTCGGGCTGGTATATGACTACGGCAAAGACCAGCATACAGCTGGCACTGCCCATGTCATACGACGATTTCCACCTGCAATACGACCCTGTGCGGGATGTCACTGTACTCGACCTCAACCTAGTGCTCGACCAATTAAGGCGGAACGGGTGCCATCTCGACCATAACAGCGACGTGAACCTGTTGGGGTTTGGATTCACCATCGGTGACCAGCTGCACCTAACCGCATCGGCTGGTGTGAAATACCTCACCTCTTTCACCGTGCCACTAGGATTCTTCGACTTTCTGGCAGAAGGCAACCTCAACGAGGAGCATCATATCGACTTTGGCGCCTCCGACCTCTTCAACGGTCAGATGTATGCCTACGCCTCGGTTGGCGCGGCATTCAAGCTGCCACTATTCCCTCTCACTATCGGTGCGCGAGTCAATGTGCTCGACGGCTTGATGGCCACATCCGTCGACAATCTAAAGCTCGACCTGGCCACAGCCCAAGATGTCAGTTCTATACAGCTCTCTTCAGACTATCTAGTACACATGGCGGGCATAGCAAAACTATCAATGGACGACCTAGGCAAGTTCTCATTTGAATGGGACGATATCAAGAAAAAAATACCACAGAACTTTGGTTACACCTTCGACATCGGTGCCAAACTGAAAGTGAACATCTTCGACATAAGCATGAGCATAGTCGACCTGGGACCGGGTGTGCATTGGAAACAGAATCCCATCACCATTGTTCCGAAACAAAAAGACATCACCATCACGTTCGACGGTATCGACCTCAGCACATTGATTACCAATGGCGTTATCGACACCTCGTTTATTGGTCGTTTCAAAGACAGCGCACTAGCCATGATCGACTACATGACTGAAGAAAACGACTACTGGTACAGCGTGCCCACACGCATGTATCTCGGAGCCTCGGTGTCGTTGGGCAAATTGATCAGAGCCGGCTATCTATTTCAAGGGCAGTGGACCAACGGTTGGTTCAACAACCACCATTCGGGCGACAACCACTTTGCCTGCAACAATACCCTATCGGCCCATTTCAACCTATTCAACTGGCTGGAGCTCTCGGCCACAAACTCGTTTGTCTACAACGGCGACAAGGTTACCTGGCTCAATCCTGGCTGCGCCGTGACGCTGAGTCCTGGAAGACGGTTGCAAGTGTTTGCCGCACTAGAATACCTCTCCAGCATGCGACTCACACAGGTGAAAGCCGCACACGTGATGTTTGGCATCAACATGGTGGGTCTAAAAAATTAAAAATTGAAACATTAACATTATGAGCAATATCGTAGCCATCGTCGGGCGACCCAATGTAGGAAAATCGACACTCTTCAACCGCCTCACCGAGAGCCGTAAGGCCATTGTGGACGAGACTTCGGGCGTGACCCGCGACCGCCAATACGGCAAATCAGATTGGAACGGCAAGCGTTTCTCCGTCATCGACACTGGCGGCTATGTGGTAGGTGGCGACGACGAGTTTGAGATTGAAATACGCAAACAGGTGCAGCTGGCCATCGACGAAGCCGACATCATACTCTTCCTAGTCGATGTGCGTGAAGGCCTTACCCCCATGGATGAGGACGTGGCCAACATGCTGCGCAGATGCAAGAAGAAAGTGCTGCTTGTAGCCAACAAGGTAGATAACGCCAAAGAGATGGACGGCCTGTCCGAGTTCTACTCCCTAGGGCTGGGTGACCCCTACCCCATCGCCGGCATCAGTGGCAGCGGCACTGGCGAACTGCTTGATGCCGTAGTGGAAGACTTCGACGAGGGCGACGAAGACGAAAGCGAAGGTCTGCCTCGCATTGCCGTTGTGGGTCGTCCCAATGTGGGCAAGAGCTCCTTTATCAACCTCATCACCGGGCAAGACCGCAACATCGTCACCCCCATTGCAGGCACCACGCGCGACAGCATATATACGCGCTACAACATGTTTGGGTTCGACTTCAACTTTGTCGATACCGCCGGACTAAGAAAGAAGTCCAAGGTAAACGAAGACCTTGAGTTCTATTCTGTCATGCGGAGCATCCGGGCCATCGAAAACAGCGACGTCTGTATCCTCATGCTCGATGCCAGCCAAGGATTGGAGCAACAAGACCTCAACATCTTCTCCCTCGTCCAACGCAACAACAAGGGTATCGTCATTGTGGTGAACAAATGGGACCTCATCGAGAAGGACAACCACACCCACAAGCAATTCGAAGACCTTATTCGCAGTCGCATTTCGCCATTCGAGGATGTGCCGATTGTATTCACCAGCGTGCTAAACAAGCAAAGGGTATTCAAAGTGCTGGAAACTGCCAAACAGGTCTACGAGGCCCGCAGCCGACGCATCTCAACCAGCGAGTTGAACGACCTCCTGCTGCCCATCGTCAAGGAACAGAACCCGCCACCATCGGTCAAAGGCAAATGGATTAAAATCAAATACATCACCCAACTTCCCACCCGCTACCCCCAATTCGTCTTCTTCTGCAACCTGCCACAGTACATCCGCGACCCCTACAAACGCTTTGTCGAAAACCGCCTCCGCGAGATATGGGACTTCCACGGTGTACCCATCACGATATATTTTAGAGCAAAATAACGAAATCAACATTTTCAAGCAATGAAAAAAACTGCCATCATAATCCTCTCAGCATTGTTACTCACCGCTTGCGGACGTGTGCGAGAAGAAGTGATACAATCATACCCCAGCGGCAATCCGATGCTGGTCTTCCTTGTCAAAGGCGACAAAAAAGACCCCACCCGCGTGGGCGAGCGCATGTACTACGACAACGGCCAGCTGCAATTCGAAAAGAAGTTCACTGGCAAGCCCGAGATACCCACCGGCACATGGAACTACTATTTCGACAACGGCCAGCTCTTTGCCACCGCCGACTTCTCCCAGCGCCACGACTTTGGCAGCCAATGGCAGTTCTTCAACCGTAATGGAGGCAATTACTACGACGGCAAACTCGACTCTGTGTACGTCACCGACCTAGGCATGTTTGGCACACCCAGCACTGTCGTATTCTGCTCGGGCATCCACAAAGACGTGATACAGTTCTACAGCAACTTCACCGTCCGCAGCACCGAACGCCTCACCAACGAAATGCGCAGTGGCCGCGTCTTCTTCTACTTCCCCAACGGCAAACCACAAGTGGAAGCAAACTTCAAGGAAGGTCTCGAAGACGGCCCCTACATTGTCTATCGCGACAACGGAATCCCCTACTATCAAGGCAACTATGCCGAGGGAAAACGCATAGGGAAATGGGAATTTTACGACGAAGAGGGCAACCTTATCCGCACAGTAGACTACGACGAATCAAAATAAGCAACCACACCTTGCCAATACCACTAAACAATCCCATTTACCGCATTGTCGGCGAAGCCGCCGACCGTTTGGGCGTTAGGGCCTACGCCGTGGGAGGCGTCGTGCGCGACTATTTCCTTCAGCGCCACTGCACCGACATCGACATAGTATGTGTGGGCAATGGAATAGAGTTGGCAAAAGCCGCAGCCCACTCCATCAGCCCCAATATCGAGGTCAGCGTGTTCCGCAACTTTGGCACCGCCTCTTTTCCATATCATCACGACAACGAAACGTGGCAGATTGAATTTGTCGGAGCCCGGCGCGAAAGCTACCGTCGCGACAGCCGCAAGCCCATCGTCGAAGACGGCACCCTCGTAGACGACCAAAACCGTCGCGACTTCACCATCAACGCTATGGCCGTGTCGGTCAATAGCGACACATTTGGCGAGTTGCTTGACCCCTTCGGTGGCATCCGCGACCTCAACAACGGTCTCATCCGTACCCCGCTCGACCCCGACATCACCTTTAGCGACGACCCCTTGCGCATGATGCGTGCCATTCGATTTGCCTCGCAACTAGGATTCATCATCCAAGACAAGACCTTCGAAGCCATTCAGCGCAATGCCGAACGCATCCGCATCGTCTCTGCCGAGCGCATCACCACAGAGCTCAACAAGATAGTCCTCTCGCCAAAGCCGTCAGTAGGATTCAAGCTACTCCAAAAATCAGGACTACTTTCCATCATATTCCCCGAATTTAGCGCACTCAAAGGAGTTGAAACCGTCGGACAGCACGGACACAAAGACAACTTCTATCACACCCTTGAAGTGCTCGACAACGTCGCCGCCAAGAGCGACAACCTATGGCTGCGCTGGGCTGCCGCACTCCACGACATTGGCAAGCCTGCCACCAAACGCTACGACGAACGACTAGGCTGGACATTCCACGGCCACGAAGTGCGCGGCAGCAAGATGGTACGACGCATCTTCACCCGCCTTCGACTCCCTCTCGACAGCAAGATGCGCTATGTCGAGAAACTGGTTCTCCTGCATTTGCGCCCCATCATCCTCGCCGAAGACGAAGTCACCGACTCCGCTGTCCGCCGTCTGCTTTTTGACGCGGGCGACGACATCGACGACCTGATGACCCTATGCGAAGCCGACATCACCAGCAAGAACGAGGACAAGGTGCGCCGCTACATGCACAACTTCCAGATTGTACGGCAAAAACTGGTCGAGCTGGAAGAGAAAGACCGCATCCGCAACTTCCAGCCGCCCGTCAGCGGCGAGGACATTATGCAGACCTTCGGACTGCCTCCATGCCACGAAATCGGCATCATCAAAGATTCCATCAAGGATGCCATCCTCGACGGAATAATCCCCAACGACCGCGCCGCCGCCTGGCAAATGATGCTCGACAAGGCCGCCGAACTAGGTTTAAAACCCAAACAGTGAGTCGTCTCCTGCTCATCCTCGGTCCCACCGCCTCAGGCAAGACAGCTCGAGCTATAAAACTTGCCCAACAGCTACATACCGAAATCATCTCCTGCGACTCGCGACAATTCTATACCGAAATGAACATCGGTGTCGCACGTCCCACACCCGAAGAGCTTGCCGCTGTCCCACACCATTTTATAGCCTGTCGCTCTGTCTGCGAGCCCTACAATGTATTCTCCTATGAGCAAGAGGCTCTCCATCTGCTTCACACCCTCTTTCAACAGCACGACACCGTGGTCGCCGTCGGTGGCAGCGGACTGTACATCGAAGCCTTGTGTCACGGCATCTCAGTCTTGCCCGACCCCACTCCTGAACTACGCAAATCATTACAGGACAAGCTACGCACTGAGGGCGTGGAAAGCCTGCGTGCCATGCTACGCACCCTCGACCCCGACTACTATGCCCAAGTAGACCTTGCCAATGGGGTGCGGATTCAGCGGGCACTAGAAGTATGCCTCACCGCTGGCAAACCATATAGCCAGCTAATCGACCAACCTCGCCAGCCACGGCCATTTACCATCGAAACTGTCGTAATCGAACGCCCACGCGAAGAGCTGCGCCAACGCATCAACACCCGTGTAGACCAAATGATTGCCCACGGCCTTGAAGAGGAGGCGCGCCATCTCTATCCCCTACGCCATCTTACCGCCCTCAACACCGTTGGATACAAAGAGTTTTTCGCACAATGGGACAACTCCAACCTGACAACACCAATACCCACCCCCGTCGATGCCATCAAGCTAAACACTTGGCACTATGCAAAGAAACAGCTCACCTGGCTAAAAAAGCAAGTCCCCAAACTCCAAACACACTAATGCCCACCCTTTGGGTCACAAAAGAGTAAAGGCTGTCCCTTTGACCATAGTCAAAGGAGCAGCCTATAAGATAGTTTTCAGACTTAACAACTAAAGGCCTAGAACATGTTCAGATACTGGTCCACAATGCCTTCCAGACGCTGTTTGTCCTTAAAGTAGTTATACGTGCTAATCTTCAATTCCTCGCAAGCCTCCTCGTCGCACACCACGATGCCGTGCTGATGCATCTGGAGCATACTTGCCGTCCACATGTGGCTTACACCTCTTTCAATCATGTGATGAAGGGCACGGGCCTTCTTGGGACCGTTGCAGAGAATCAGCACTTCGCGAGCAGCCATCACCGTTCCCACGCCTACTGTCAGAGCCTGTTTTGGCACCAGCGACTCGTCGTTGTCAAAGAAACGGCAGTTAGCCTGAATCGTGTTGGTGGTCAACGTCTTGATACGGGTCTTCGAAGTCAGGCTGCTACCTGGCTCGTTGAAAGCGATGTGACCATCGGGGCCGATGCCGCCCATAAACAGGTCGATGCCGCCAGCCGCTACAATCATCTCCTCATAATGATTGCACTCCGCAATCAGGTCAGGAGCATTGCCGTCAAGGATGTGGACGTTCTCCTTCTTGATGTCGATGTGGTTGAAGAAGTTGTTCCACATAAAGCTGTGGTAACTCTCCGGATGGTTCACATCCAGTCCCACATACTCGTCCATGTTGAACGTCACTACGTTTTGGAAACTGATAACACCTTTTTTATTCAATTCAATCAGATGCTTGTAGAGGCCGATGGGGGAGCTACCGGTCGGGCAGCCCAATACGAATGGCTTCTCAGGTGTTGGGTGGGCATCTAAAATTCTTCGGGCAACATAATTTGCCGCCCAAACCGACATTTCGTCGTAGTTTTTACCAATAATTACTCTCATAAAGATTTAAATTTATAAGATATAAAATAAATTACCAACTACTTACAAGCGAAACTCACAAATCCAACATTGATTTTAAAAATGCAAATATACACAAATAATTAAACAAATGAAAAAAAAATTAACTATTTCCATTTTTTTTAACTCAAATGCAAACCTTATAGGTCAAAAAACAAGAGGCTCCCGCGCCATGCGGAAGCCTCTTTTGTTTGCTACTCGGATTGAGTGTCCTTACATATTCTTCAGACGCTCTGTCAGCATCGGGACAATCTTGTGGAGGTCGCCCACAATGCCAAGGTCTGCAACGCTGAAAATAGGTGCGAACTTGTCCTTGTTGATAGCAATAATCAAGTCGCTCTCCTCCATACCGGCAAGGTGCTGGATAGCACCGCTGATGCCGCAAGCCAAATAGAGGTTCGGACGAACGGTCTTACCCGTCTGACCCACCTGGCGGCTCTGCTCCATCACGCCTGCGTCAACCATGGCACGGCTGCTCGAAACCTCGCCACCCAACTCCTTGGCCAAAGCCTCAAGTTTGGCGAAGCCATCCTTAGTACCCACGCCACGACCGCCACTCACCAGCACCTTGGCCTGGCTGATGTCGGTGATAACCTTCTCTTCCTTAACGGTCTTGACAATCTTCACGCGGCTGATCTTCTTCTCGTCGAACTGCACGGCATAGTCCATCACCTCACCCTTGCGGCTGGGGTCGGCAGCCATCTTCTGCATCACACCCGGGCGGACGGTCGACATCTGCGGACGGTTGTTTTTGCAAAGAATGGTAGCCATCAGATTGCCACCGAAAGCAGGACGGGTCATGCGGAACTCGTGAGCCTCGTCGTCGCTGATTTCCAATTTAGTTGCGTCAGCCGTCAGACCAGTCAGGTTACGAGCCGAAACACGGGGACCCAAGTCGCGACCAATCGTCGTGGCACCAATCAGCATAATGCTGGGCTTACACTCTCTGATAATCTGGGTGATAGCCTGCGTGTAAGGCTCCGTAAGGTAGGTAGCCAGCAGGTCGTGGTCCACAACCAGCACTCTGTCGGCACCATGCTCCACAAGCGTCTGAGCCTCACCTTTGATGTTCTTACCAAGCAGCATTGCAACAACCTTCTCATTGTTAGCATCTGCCAATTCACGTGCCTTACCTAACAGCTCAAGAGCTACATTCTGGACTTTGCCATCACGCTGTTCGGCAAATACGTATACGTCTTTATAATCTTGTAAATTCATGGCTATTAGATAATATGTTTCTCTTTCAGTTTATTTACAATCAGCTCCACAGCCTCCTCGGGCGACACCTCGAAGGTCTGGCCTGCAGGCTTCAGCTGTTTGGGGAACGACTTGAACACCGAAGTGGGCGAACCCGCCTTACCGATGCGGTCTTCAGGCACATTGATGCGGTCGGCACCCCACACCTCCACCTCCTTGTCGAAGGCGGTAACGATGCCGTTCACCGTCATATAGCGGGGCTGCACCGCGCTGGCCAGGGCAGTCACCACGCAGGGAGCCTGCATCTCCAGAATCTGGTAGCCGTCCTCCATCTGCTTGCGGACGGTGAAAGTCTTCGTGGCCTCGTCATACTGGAGGTCCTCCATGTAGGACACCTGCGGCAGGTCTAGATGCTCGGCAATCTGCGGTCCCACCTGGGCGGTATCGCCGTCAATAGCCTGACGGCCAGTGATGATAAGGTCATACTCCATAGTGCGGAGGGCACCGGCAATAGCACTCGACGTTGCCAAGGTATCGGCACCGCCAAGTTTACGGTCGGTCAGCAGGATAGCACGGTCCACACCCATTGCCAAAGCCTCACGCAGGATAGCCTCTGCCTGGGGCAGGCCCATCGTGATGACGGTTACATGGGCACCATACTTGTCTTTCAACTGCAGGGCAAACTCCAATCCGCCCTTATCGTCGGGGTTCATAATGCTAGGAACACCCTCGCGAATCAGCGTGCCGGTCTGCGGATTAATCTTCACCTCGGTGGTGTCCGGCACTTGTTTTATGCAAACTACAATTTTCATTTCACTCGAATTATTCTGATTACTCTGATTACTGAGTATTCTAATTATTATTTAAACAACTTGCCGGCAATCACCATACGCTGCACCTCGCTGGTGCCCTCGTAAATCTCGGTAATCTTGGCATCGCGCATCATGCGCTCCACCGGATACTCGCGCGTGTAGCCGTAGCCGCCGTGGAACTGCACAGCCTTGGTAGTCACCTCCATGGCCGTCTCGGCGCAGAACAACTTGGCCATAGCCGCCTCTGCGCTGTAGGGGATGCCGTTGTCCTTGTTGTAATGGGCACGTCGCACCAGCAGACGGGCAGCCTGCACCTTGGTCTCCAAATCGGCCATCTGGAACTGGGTGTTCTGGAACTGGCTGATAGAACGGCCAAACTGCTTACGCTCTTTCGTATACTTCACCGTCTCGTCCATGGCACCCTGGGCGATACCCAGAGCCTGAGCGGCAATACCGATACGGCCGCCGTCCAGAGTCTTCATTGCCAAGCCGAAACCCTTGCCAATCTGACCCAGCAGACGGTCCTTGGGAATACGGCAGTCCTCGAAAATCAGCTCCGTCGTGGCACTGCCACGGATACCCATCTTCTTCTCCTTCTTGCCAATGCTGAAACCGGGGTCGGTCTTCTCCACGATGAAGGCACTGATGCCCTTCGTGCCGAGACTCTTGTCCGTCATGGCAATCACGATAAACACATTGGCATAGCTGCCGTTGGTGATGAAAATCTTGCTGCCGTTCAGCACCCACTCCTCGCCGTCGAGCACAGCCGTAGTCTGCTGTCCTGCGGCATCGGTGCCGGCGTTGGGCTCGGTCAGACCGAAAGCGCCAATCCATTCGCCGCTAGCCAGTTTGGGCAGATACTTCATCTTCTGCTCCTCGGTGCCCGCCTCAAGGATGGGGGCGCAGCAGAGGCTGGTATGAGCCGACAGGATAACACCCGTAGTGGCACACACGCGGGAGAGCTCCTCCACCGCCATGCCATACATGATATTCGTGCCGCCTGCTCCGCCATACTGCGTGGGGATAGGAATGCCCATAAGGCCTATCTTGGCCATCTTCTTCACCGTCTCCATCGGAAAACGCTCCTCCTCGTCCACTTCGGCGGCGAGGGGCTTGACCTCCTTCTCTGCAAACTCTCGTATCATCTGCAAGAAGAGCTGGTCCTGTTTGGTAAAACTAAAATCCATATTAGTTCAGTTCAAATTCATTAAACAATTATTTCACTGCAATGGTCTCAATCTCCACCAGCACTCCCATCGGCAGACCCTTCACTGCAAAGGCGGCGCGGGCGGGGCAGTCGGTGCTGTAGTACTTGGCGTAAACCTCGTTCATGGGCTTGAAATACTCCATGTCTGCCAGCAGGCAGGTGGACTTCACCACGTCCTGGAAGGTGAATCCGGCCTCGTCGAGGATGGCCTTGATATTCTGCATCACCTGCTCGGTCTGGGCGGTAATGCCTTCGGGCACCTCCTTGGTGGCGGGATTGATGGGTATCTGACCCGAGATGTAAAGCGTGTTGCCGGCCAATACGGCCTGGCTGTAAGGCCCGATAGCGGCGGGTGCCTTAGGGGTGTTGATAATCTTCTTCATTGTATTATATTGATTTTTATTTTGTTTTCTATATATTAAAGGGCATTCTACACCCAATATTTCAAAATGCAAAGATAAGATTTTTTTTTCAAATATCGCCCCTGTCAGCAAAATTAACACAAAAAAAAGACAATATAAAAGCACAACATCATAATTCCCAACCATTTCCGCCTCCACACTTTCTCACCCCGCCACTTTCCGCGCCGCAAAGATACAAATTATATTCGTACCTCTTACCGTTTCTTACCGCTTCGTGCGGATTCCTACCGCATTGTACCGATTTCTACCAATTGGGGTTTAGTTCAAGGCTCCTATTGCAAGGAAGGAGCGAAGAAGAGGCACGCAAAAATTGGCGTTTGTCGGGAGCCACGCGGGATTTTTTATAATGCAAGGGCGGAATAATCGGATTTTTTTGTGTACTTTTGCAAATCGAATATGTTGTTCAATTCCATAGAATTCGCTATATTTCTGCCAGTTACGTTTGCGGTCTACTGGCTGTTGGGGCGGCGTGTGCGGTGGCAGAACCTGTTTGTGGTGGCTGCTTCGTACCTGTTCTATGGGTGGTGGGACTGGCGTTTTTTGGTGCTCATCGCCATCACTACGTTGTGCAGCTACGCCTCGGGCATCGCCATCGGGCGTGCCAAGGCGGAAGGGGTATCGAAGAAGGTGGGGCCGAAGTTTTGGCTATGGGCGAACATTATATTAAACCTACTGATTCTATGTACGTTTAAGTACTACGATTTCTTCGCGCAGTCGTTTGCCGACCTGTTTCTTGACGGCAAGGCCGACGGGCTGCTGCTGCACCTGGTGCTGCCCGTGGGCATTTCGTTCTATACGTTCCAGGCGTTGAGCTACAGCATCGACGTGTATCGCGGGACGATGCGGCCCACGCGCGACGTGGTGGCCTTCGTGGCCTACGTGAGTTTCTTTCCCCAGCTGGTGGCCGGACCTATCGAGCGCGCCACCAGCCTGCTGCCCCAGTTCGAGCAGGGGCGGCGGATGGACTACCGCCAATGCGTCGACGGGCTGCGCCAGATGCTGTGGGGGTTCTTTAAGAAGATGGTGGTGGCCGACAGCTGCGCCCTGTATGTCGACCCCATTTTTGCCCATCCCGACTGGTTCAACAGCACCTCGCTGCTGCTGGCGGCGGTGCTGTTCAGCATACAGATCTATGGCGACTTCTCGGGCTATAGCGACATTGCCATCGGCTGCGCCAAGTTGTTCGGCATCAGGCTGCGGCGCAACTTCAACGTGCCTTATTTCAGCCGCGACATAGCCGAGTTTTGGAGGCGGTGGCACATCTCGCTGACCACCTGGTTTCGCGACTATATCTACATTCCCCTCGGAGGCAGCCGCGTGCCGAAGGGGCGCGTGGTGCTGAACACGTTCGTGATATTCCTTGTCAGCGGCCTGTGGCACGGCGCCAACTGGACTTTCGTGGCGTGGGGTGCCTACCATGCGCTGCTGTTCCTGCCGCTCATCCTGCTGGGGCGTAACCGCCGCTATACCGACACGGTGGCGGAGGGGCGCGCCCTGCCTACGCTGCGTGAGGCGGGGCAGATGCTGCTCACCTTCCTGCTGGCGGTGACGGGATGGGTGCTGTTTCGCGCCGACAGCATCGGACAGGCGTTCGAATACTATCGCCTGATGTTTGGCGGGCTGCTCAAAGGCGGTGCCCCTACCATCACCGCGCCTATCGACGCATGGGCCGTGGGCGTGTCGGTGGCCCTGATGACGGTGGTGGAATGGCTCAACAGAGGCGAGGAGCACGGTTTCTGCCGCCAACCCCGCCGCCGCGCGGTGCGATGGGCAGGGTATGTGGCCATCATCTACCTTATCGGAGCCTTTATGGTGACCAACGAGATGCCTTTCATCTATTTCCAATTCTGACAAACAACGTGGTATGAAGAAACTGATATATAGAATCCTCACCTTCGTGCCAGTGGCTCTGGCGGGCTATGTGCTGCTGCTGTGGCTGCTGGGCGACTGGGGATGGGTGCGCACGGCCCATACCACCCTGGGCAACAAGGGGCATCTGTGCAGCCGCATCAAGGACATACGCAACTACCACGACGTGGACGTGCTCTTCCTCGGCTCGTCGCACTGCTACCGCACGTTCGACACCCGCACCTACGAGGCGGCGGGCTACAGCTGTTTCAATCTCGGCTCCTCGAGCCAGACTCCCATACAGACCGAGGTGCTGCTGCAGACCTATCTCGACAGCCTCAACCCGCGCTATGTGGTGTTTGAGGTGCACCCCGACATCATGAAGAACGACGGCGTGGAGAGTGCAGTGGACCTCCTTGCCAACGCCCCGCTGACCTGCGCATCGACCCGCATGGCGTGGAAGATAAACAATATGAAAGTGCTGAACACTTGGCTCTATGCTATCTACAACCAAAAGCTGTGCCATCGGCTGGAGCATTTCGTGGAGGACAGCGTGATTGAGAATTCGGCCTACGTGCCGGGTGGTTACGTGGAGACCATCTCACGCCGATTCGAGGTGAAACGCTATCCGCGCACGAACCTCACCATCCGCCCCGAGCAGATGGAGGCGCTGAAGAGGTGCCTCGACATGCTCAAGGAGCGCGACATACCCTATCTGCTGGTGGAGGTGCAGGATGCCGAACAACTGCGCAAGTCATTCCTGAACCACGACTGGTTTGAAGCGCAGATGAGCGCGCTGGGCCCCTACCGCTACAAGATACTGCCCATGGTGGACACCCTACACTTTGCCAATAGCAACCACCTCTACAAGCCCGGCATAGTGATGTTTAACGACGACCTCCTGCCCGACCTAGAACAATTGCTCCCCCTAAAATATTAATTCTTAATTTTCAATCCCATGCACATCCTCGGAATCATGTCTGGCACCTCCCTCGACGGATTGGACATAGCCTACTGCGACATCAGCGACAAAGGGTTTGAACTGCTGGCCGCCAAGACCTACCCCTATAGCGAAGAGTGGGTACGCTGGCTCTCCACCCTCGAGAAAGCCACCGCCTACGAATACGCCCTCATCAATGTGGAGCTGGGACACTATATCGGACAGCAGGTGAACCTCTTTCGCAAGGAGCATCCCGGACCCGTGGATGCCATTGCCAGCCATGGGCACACCATCTTCCACCAGCCCAAGATAGGCCTCACCACCCAGATAGGCGACGGCGACGCCATCGCCGCCGAGACGCGCCTGCCGGTGGTCTTCAACTTCCGCAACCTCGACGTGGCCCTCGGAGGCGAGGGGGCACCGCTGGTGCCCATCGGCGACAGGCTGCTGTTTGGGCAATACGATGCCTGCCTGAATCTGGGCGGAATTGCCAATATCTCGTACGAAACGCCCGGCGACCTACGCGAGGCATACGACATCTGCCCCTGCAACATGGCGTTGAACCACCTGGCCCGACGCAAGAAGAAGGCCTACGACACCAATGGGCTGATGGCGCGGAAGGGCAATGTGTCGCAGACATTGCTGGCAAAGCTGGACGCGCTGGACTACTACCGCAAGCCCCTGCCCAAGTCGCTGGGCAAGGAATGGTTTGTCGCCAACGTGCTGCCACTTATCGACACCGAGGAGCTGAGTGTCAACGACCTACTTTCCACCACCGTCGAACACATCGCCCGCCAAGTGGCGGGAGCCGTCAAGGGGCGCGGCATCGGCACCATGCTGGTCACCGGCGGCGGAGCCAAAAACAAATATCTCATCGCCCGCCTGCAGGCTCAGATACCGGGTTGCCGCATCACCGTGCCCGCCGACAGCATCATCGACTACAAGGAGGCCATCATCTTCGCCCTGCTGGGCTACCTGCGCCTCAACCGCCAGAACAACTGCCTCAGCAGCGTCACTGGCGCACAGCAGGACAACTGCGGCGGCGACATAGCAGGAGTAGTATAAAGGAATACCCCGTAGGGGTTTTCGTTCAATAGGAAACACATTGATTAAAATGGTTATCCGCATATATCCGATAAACGGCCTGAAAGGCCATTAAACATATAGCCCAAGGCAACGCCTTGGGTATATGGTGTATGCGGCTAACGCCCTGCAATGGCATAATAATCACGCTTTTGCCCTTGCAGGGCGTTGATAACATGCCCTACCATACCTAGGGCGATGCCCTAGGCTATCTGCTTTTTGGCCTTTCAGGCCGTAGGTATCCGCAAACATAGAGTCCCAGCCTCGCCAAAGCCGTATGCGATATAGAACTAGAGAAAAAAACAACTTGTCAAACTCTAGGCAATAAAGTATATCTGCTATAAATTGTCTTGTAGCGACAATCTCTTGACAATCCCGCACTTATCAGTGACCAATAAAACGTGCCGTAGGTACGCTACCCTAATAACCCCACACTAAGCGAAGTGCAGTGTGGGGTTATTAGGATGGCGTACTTTCAGTACGCTAGCCCCCACATGGCGATAAGTTCGCATCCATATAAAAGAGGCTTCCAGCACCTGCTAGAAGCCTCATACCAAGTTAGGATGATGATGTTTGTCTATTGGAATGGGTCGTACTTGTATGTGCTGCCGCCCTCAACATAGGCCCGCACCAAGCGCACATTGAGACGTCGATAGCATTCACTGTCGCTATTTGTACGGCAGTCTGCACGTCCTGCATCTGTGGCACCACTAGGCGTATCGGCAGAAATCATCAGTGTATAAGCATCGTTTGCACTATGATAATCCTTAGTCCATACACCGCCTTCTGGTTGATTCTCTGTCCACAAATCGTTGCCATCTGCATTCGAAGGCACTCCTGTATAAACTCCAATGCAAGGAATCAGTATGCAACCCTTGGCTTCGAGGTATTCAAACTGGCTCGTTGTCATCGGATTGTCATTACGATACCTTGTAGCAACATCTCCAGCACCTGTTGTATTATCACTCCATCCTGAGTTACCAGAATAACATTTGAAATTATAATTATTGGCGAATCCGAGTGCGGTTTGAGTTGGTAAGTCGGCCCTGCTCCAGTCGAATGCATCTGGCAATACAACAATGCCAAACAACTCATTACTATGCATTTCATTACTGACAGGCACTGCATCCCTCAGGAGAACCCAAGCGAAGTTGTCCTTATTCGAAAGGTCTGATCTTCTAACGCGAGTTTTTAACAAGTAGTCCATCTCGCTGTGACCGAGAGAACGCCAAACGCTATTGCTTGTAACGTTAGTGAAGTTAGCTCCCCAATCCCCATGCCATGTAGTGAAATCAATATTCATGTTGACAGGTATGCTACCTGCATCATAATGCCGAGTAGGCTCGGTGCCAGAATCCCAGGTGAAGTGTTCTATCCAATTGGTGGCTGCATAAACAGAGGTATTCATATTGGGGTACATGAGAAACGCCCATTGGCGCGGCGAGAAACGCCAGTGACCAGTAGAAGACATGGCATTATTCGTATTGGGGCCAGTGTATGTTTTGATGTAGTATTGTGCATTGCCGCGGGAGATGCTGACTTTTGTTGGAGTGGTTCCGCCAGAGACGGTGAAGGCCTTGAGGCTGGTGAAGGTAGGCTTGCAGCTCGCTAGCGAGAGAGAAATGGGAATAATATTGTTGCGGTTGACGTAGGCGTATGACGAGTTGGTCTGCCGCATCTCGTAGGAGATATGGACTTCGTTGTCGACTGCATCGTACGGGGGAGTGTCGGTCGTGCTACTTCTCCATACGGGATGAGAGAAGACGCGAATATAAAAGAGGTTGTTAGCGATATCACTGGACGGGATAGTGGGGAGGTATACATATAGGTCAATACTATTGTCTGCATCAGTTGTTTCTTCGAGTAGAGTGCTGTGAAGGTACTTGGCGATACCCGCAAGGCTGACAATATTGCTTTGTCTGGCTGTTACATTGAACGAGTCAACAGCGTTTGTTGTAGCAACTACATAGGGCTCTTCTGAAGTGGGACTTGTGATGGAAAACTCTCCGCTGAGACGTTTCGTTTTTGCTTCTACCTGAATAGAATCAAGTATCATATCCCATGCTTTGTCGTTAGTAACGGTAATTTTCATAACTCCGCAGAGGTTGTGGAACTGCAGGACAGGTCTTGTCTGGCTATTTCCAGTTTCGGTATAGGCAAACATGGGAGCGTTGATTTTCTGCTTGATATTCCCGTTGTCATCATAGGTTTCGTATTGTTGCACACGGGGTAGACAAACTTTCTGATTAGCATGCAAATCGTAGCCAATGGAACCGTTTTTCGCTGCACTGGCGGGGAAAACAGCATAGTATTTCCCATCAGTGGCTACGTCGATAGTTGCGGTGAAAGTACCGCGGGTGGTGTTCGAAGTGTTTGGAGTGACGAAGCCGTCACCGTTGTTGACGCGGATAGGGTCGTCGCTGTTCCAGTTGGGGTAAAGGTCGTTGTCGAGATACACCTTTGTGCCGTCGTCGGCTTTGGCGGCCTCTTTGGCTATCACTACCTCGAAGGTGACATCCACCTTTTCGCCGGTCTCTTCTTTCTTGCACCCTGTAGTCAGCGTCAGTAGTGCCGCTGCAAAAATCGCTAAATATTGTATTTTCTTCATGGTGTGTTCAATTTATTAATTTGTTAGTACTAGTTTGAGGAAGGTATGGCGGACCCAAAAAAGCCAGAACCCTGATCCGCGTTATTTTCGTATGCCTCAGTGCCTTTACCATTGGGGTCGGCAGACCAATCTCTGCCCCACGACGATACTTTAGAGACGCTTCCTCCAACGCCAGTACCCACCTCCACCTTAAACTCCACCATTTTTATGTTAGGTGATATGTATTTCTTTTTCATCATCATTACTTTTTTATCTTACTTATCTTATCAATGCACGGTGCCCTACCCCGCATCACGCAATTTTCCACAACGATTTATACTCCTACTGTGGGTAGAAATTCAGAGTATTATCTTTATTTGTTCATTGGCTCACAACCTTTAAAGCCCTCAGATGCCATGAGGGCATTCTACAATAAAAAAGAAAGCGTGGCACCGATTCAACTACATTTTCTAAGAGAAGGTTGTGAGAAGGACCCAAATGTAAAAAATGCAGTAATAGTAACACGCTTAACGCGTGAAACTTTACACCAATCTTGTACATTTAAAAAGAAAACTTCTCACATTTTCTCTTACAAGACAAGCATAACGCTTCCTGTGTCAATAAATTGCGGTTCGATTGTTCGCTCCGAACCAATTGCAAATATACAACTTTTTTTATTACTATCGACTTTTTTCGAAGTAAATAAAAAAAACAATGATTCCAGCAGCCTGTCTGTTCCGCTATAAAAATAGTTCGGCAGCGATGCCGTCGGCGTGGAGGAGGCCTTCGGGGGTGGGACGGTAATGTGTGGGGGTGTCGAGGATGAGGCCCGTGGTGACGAAACGCTGAATGCCTTGCCTCAGACGGTTGGCAAAGGGTGGTGATACCAGACTTTTGTCGATGCCCTCCACGGTGCGCATGGCGGTCATAATGTATTCGTTGTAGGCATCTTTGAGTTCCAGTTCCTCCTCTTCGTGGTCGATGGGGCCAGAGAGGGTGCTGGCGATGTAGCGTTGCGTGTCCGCCACATTCCAGCGACGGCGAAGGCCGTCGAAACTGTGCGCCGCCGCACCCACACCGAGATAGGGGGTGCGGTTCCAATAGCGGCTGTTGTGGACGGCACGATGGCCGGGACGTGCGAAATTGGATATTTCGTATTGGTGAAAATCGTGGCTGGCGGCCCAACGGAGCAGGGCGTGGTAGTGCGACAGCTGCACGGCCTCGTCGCAGGGGGGCACCCGCCCCTCCCCTATCTGCCGGTGGATCATGGTGCCTTCCTCCACCGTGAGGGCATAGGCGGAGAGGTGGTTGACGGGGAGGCCATCGAGATGGGAGAGGTTGTCCAACCAGGCCTCGGTGGTTTGACTGGGCAGTCCGTAGATAAGGTCGACGCTGATATGCTCGAAGCCTGCTGCCGCGGTGTTTTCCAATGCCACGAGGGCCTGACGGGAATTGTGCCGACGGTTGAGCAGGCGCAGGTCGGCATCGTGGAACGATTGCACGCCGATGCTGACGCGGTTGAAGAAGCCGAGCCTGCGGAGGTCGGCGAGGTAGGCCGGGGTGAGGTCTTCGGGGTTGGCTTCAATGGTGACCTCTTCAAGGGCCGAGGTGTCGTAGCTGTTTCGTATGGTGTCGACAATCTGCGCCAACTGCGCGACAGGCAGCAGCGAGGGGGTTCCCCCACCGAAGTAGACCGTCAGCAGGGGGTGTTCCATGCAGTGGCTGCGCCGACGCAATTCGGTGCAAAGGGCATCGACATACGCCTGCGTGCCACCTCTGGTGACGGTGGAATAGAAGGCACAGTAGGTGCACTTGCGATGGCAGTAGGGTATGTGGAGGTAGAGCATGGAGTGTTTTTTTGGGGGGTTATAGGTTATTCAGGGCGGCAGCCACTATAACCGCTAACCCCTAAACTACAAACTATTCCAACGGAGTGTTCAGCAGGAGGTCGGCAGCGGCGTAGGCGGAGATTTTGTTGTCGAGGATGTCCTGACTGATTTGGGCAATGCGCTCTTCCATGCCGGGAGAGTTGTAGAAACGGTCGCGCAGGCCGTTCTCGATGGTTTCGTTGAGGATGCGTATGTTCTGCTGCTGACGTTTGTGGTAGAAATAGCCGTTGGCCTTGGTGAAGGCCACATACTCCATGACGTTGTTCCACAGGTCTTGCACGCCTTGGTGGGTGTAGGCGGAGCAAAGCATGACCTTGACCATCCACTGGGAGTCGGGCATGGGGAAGAGGTGTAGGGCGTTGCGGTACTGGGTGGCAGCCAGTTCGGCCTTGACGGGGTCGAGGTCGCACTTGTTGATGGCTATCATGTCGGCCATTTCCATAATGCCGCGCTTGATGCCCTGCAGCTCGTCGCCGGTGTTGGCCAGCTGCAGGAGGAGGAAGAAGTCGACCATCGAGTGTGCCGCCACCTCGGACTGGCCGACACCCACGGTCTCGACTATCACCACGTCGAAGCCCGCCGCCTCGCAGAGGACGATGATTTCGCGCGTCTTGCGGGCCACGCCGCCCAGCGAGCCCGCCGAGGGAGAGGGACGGATGAAGGCATGAGGGTCGACGGAGAGTTCTTCCATGCGGGTTTTGTCGCCGAGGATGCTGCCGCGCGAACGTTCGCTGCTGGGGTCGATGGCAAGGACGGCGACCTTGTGGTTGTGGGAGGTAAGGTATTTGCCCAAGGCCTCGATGGTGGTGCTCTTGCCTGCGCCAGGGACACCTGTGATGCCTAGTCGCACCGACTTGCCCGAATAGGGGAGGCAACGCTCGATGACCTGTTGGGCCCGCTGCTGGTGGTCGTGCAGGGTGCTTTCCACCAACGTGATGGCACGGCTGAGCATGATGCGGTCGCCGTGGATGATACCGCTGACTAACTCTTCGACCGTGGGTTCGTTGCGACGACGCGCACGCATCTTTTCAAGATAGCTATTACTCACTTGTTCAGGCTGTTTCACGCCTTCTTTCACGCTGAGGGCCGATTCGTAATCGAAATTGCTGTATAATTTGTTATCTTCAGTAGACATAGAGAGATTTTTTCGATAATAATTGATAACGTAAAAAATTCATTTATAGTATAGATAAAAAATATTTTCAAAAAAATTTTGTCATATCACAAAAAGTTAGTACTTTTGCACTCGCTTTTCGAGAGAAATGAAAGCTATTTGGCGGGATAGCTCAGCTGGTTAGAGCGCTGGATTCATAACCCGGAGGTCATCAGTTCAAGTCTGATTCCCGCTACAAAAAGGGCTTCGACTATCGGTCGGAGCTTTTTTGTATTCTACCGGACGATGCTGAAGGTGCCCGCCTTGGTCTTCCAGTTGCGGTTGCTGCCGTCGATATATCGCACATAATAGGCATACGCCGCCTGCGGCAGGGGCTTGCCGTGGTAGGTGCAGTCCCATTCCTCCGTCAGCCCGTCGAAATGGGCCAACTGCCGTCCCACACGGTCGAAGACGTACACCTCTGCCGCCTCTATGTCCTTGCTGCAGAAGAGGCGGAAGGTGCGGTTGTCCTCAATGTCGCCGTTGGGCATGACGACATTGGGCGCGAGGATGAAGATGGTGTCCAGCGGCGGGTCTCCCCAATGCGGGATGACGATGAGGTAGTAGTCGATGATGCTGTCGCACTCGTCGCCAATGTCGATATGGATGGAATAGTGGCGTGTCTCTTGGCTGAAGGTGACACCGTGGAACACCCACGGCAGCTGCTCGTCGGAGATGGTGTCGGCACGGAACGAGCAGTGCGGGCAGGTCACCAGGTCTATCTGCCACAGCGTGTCGCAGCCCGACTCGGTCCAATAGGTGGTCACATAGTGCGTGTCGGTGGTTTCCAGCACATGGCCACGGAAGGTGAAGGGTCCTTCGCACACTGTTACTGCAAAGGCACTATCATAATGGTTGTGTATCCAGACGTGGGCATACATCGTGTCGGAAGGACGCGTGAAGGCGCTCTTGCAGCCGACATAGCCCCAGATGGTGTCCAACGCCTCGTCCATGTATTGGATGATGCGCGTTATCTCGTAGCGGCCCGTGTCGGCGTAGGTGTGCGTCACCCACTGCCCGTCCTCGTAGCGGTAGCGTGCCCCGGTGCCGTCGCCGAAGTCCCAGAAGATGCTGTCGGCAGGCCGCTCCACCCAGCCGTGGAACTGTATCGGGTCGTACATGCACCAAATGCTGTCCCTCGGCAGCGAGTCGGCAGGCACATCATTCAATGTCAAATAGTTTTTTCCACGTTGCAGATGAGAGTAACTGTAGAGCGCATGTTCCGCCGACTTCTCGGCATCTGCCACCACCCAAAACGCGCCCCCGAGCCTGTTCTCAATACTATGTGCCGCGCGCGTGCTCAAAGGCGAATTATAGGGTATAAAAGCTTGGCTATAGGGCGTGCCGGGAATAGGGTGGAACAGGGTATCGATGCGACGGCGGTCGTAGTACATGCCTACCACGTCGTCTGTGCGCGTGAAGATGTGGGTGGAGTGGTAGTACGACCACCCGTTTCTATTCTCGTCTATCCAGTACACCGGACTTCCGTTGACCAGCCCGTTGTGCCACCATTCCACGGGCACGACCACCAACGTGGCGGGGTCGCCACGGCTCATAATGGTTGGGTCGTGATCATTGAGGTCCTGTCCGCTCGTTGCTACCGAGACAAGGATAGGGCGGTCGGAGATGACATAGAACGGCCCCTCGTTGCTGTCCATGACAAAGCGGTACGACTGACGCGCGTCGAGCCTCACCGAGTGGGTCGCCATCGGGGTGCTGGCAGGGTCCTTGATGGTGAAGGTAGTGCCGTCCTCCAACACGGTAAACTGGATGTAGTCCTCCACCGATTGTGTTAAATTGGGTATCACAAACTCCTTCCCCGCATAGCGGATGGGCATCGCCTGCTCATACAGGTAGTCGCCGCTACCACAAAACACCACCGTCCCCAGCTGGTTGCCTTGGAAAACGGCAATCCGCTTATTGTCGCGTGCCTTGATGCGCGTGCCGCTAAGGTCAATAAAAGGGATAAAGTCTCTATTGGAGTCTATTGGGAATCTGTAGGCAAAAGTTGTTAAACTGGTGTCTGTGCCACAAAAACATGTATCATAATTCGCGGAACAGTTACACATAGGATACTTCTCGTTCCAATCCCCAATTGAGTTGTGGAACATCATCCCGCGATCCATCACAAAGGTTATCGTCGTGTCCTGGGGCCTCCCCATCCAGTCCAAGTCGCCGAGTTCAATGTCCACCACCGTACTATCCTCCGTCGCTACCACTTGGAACCACCCCTCCTTAATCCCAAAAGCATTCTCAGGAATATTGGGTCCAAAGTTAGGAAGCATCTGTATCACATACTCGTCACGCAACATTTCAGTCGGCAGAAGGTTAACCACATCGATCGACCCCATCGCAAAGGCGAACAGATAGACACAAATAGTGTCGGTGCTGGTGATGTGGAATCCCCTTGGCTGAAGCCCGTATGCTGGTTGGCTTTCGACAGGCTGATTTCTCGACATTGTGTCTATGCAGAAGATGATGTTTTTGGGCAACTCGATAAAGTTGAGCGTGTCTAGCCGCGAGTTTATCTCATGGCAGTTCGTGATATTCTTTGTCTGCACATATCCTAGCAACTCGTTGCTTATCGTCACCGTGCAGTTGTGCTCAGCCATGACATACAGGCAGGCGTGGTCGCCCGACATCGAGCCAACCGTGCGCGGAATGCTGAACCAGAAGTCTGTGCCGTGCGTGGCATACTGAACACCTCGGTGCTCATACAATGGCTGCTGGCACATCGACGAATACGCCAGTATTATGAATAGTATGACCAACAATTTTCGCATGATATGTATATGTGTTTGCTATTACCGAATGATGCTGAACGTCCCGGCCTTGGTCTTCCAGTTGCGGTTGCTGCCATCAATGAAACGCACATAGTAGACATACGCCCCCTGCGGCAGGGGCTTGCCGTCGTAGGTGCCGTCCCATTCCTCCGTCAGCCCGTCGAAGTGCGCCAATCTCCGGCCCACACGGTCGAAAATATATACCTCCGCCACCTCTATGTCCTTGCTGCAGAACAGGCGGAACCGACGGTTCGACTCAATGTCGCCATTGGGCGTGATGACATTGGGTGCGAGAACAAAGATAGTGTCCTGTGGCGGAGGCGGGTCGGGGGTTGGAGGGGTTCCTCGCTCTAGGATGGTGAGGTCGTAGAATATGATGCTGTCGCACTCGTCCCCGATGTCGATATGGACGGGATAGCCTCTTGTCTCGTATGTAAACGTGACACCGTTGAACACCCACGGCAGCATATAGTCCAAGACCGTGTCACTAAACGACGTGCAGTGAGGACAGACCACCAAGTCTATCTGCCACAGCGTGTCGCATCCCGAAGGATAGCCGCTGGTAGTAAGATAGTGCGTGTCCGTAGTTTCGAGCACATGCCCCCTGAACGTGAACGGCCCGTCGCACTCCGTCACCGAGAGTGACATGTCGATATGGTCGCGAACCCTGATGTAGGCAAACATCGTGTCCGACGGGCGGGTAAAGACGCTCTTGCACGCCCCGTAGCCCCACGTCGTATCCAATGCCTCGTCCATATACTGGATAATGCGTTTCACCTCAAAGCGTCCCGTATCGGCAAAGGTATGCGACACCTGCTGCCCGTCCTCATACCTGTAACGTTCCACAACGCCGTCGCCATAATCCCAGATGATGCTGTCGGCAGGTCGTTCCACCCACCCGTGGAACTGCATCGGGTCGTACATGCACCAGATAGTGTCCTCCGGCAACGAGTCGACAGGCACATCGTTCACCTCCAAATAGTTCTTCCCCCTCTGCAGATGCGCATAACTGTAAACGGAATGCTCTCCCGTCTTCTCCGCATCCGCCACCACCCAGAAAGGACCACCCTGACGGTTCTCCACAAAGTGCTGCGCACGCGTATATGTCACCAAATGCGAGAAATAGTGTACGTATGCGTAACTATACGGCGTGCCAGGTATCTCCGTGAACATTGTGTCTATCGGGTAGCGGTTGAAATACATCCCGCCCACGTCGGCAGTGCGGGTGAAGATATGCATCGAATGGTAGTACGACCACCCGTTGCGGTTCTCGTCCACCCAAAAGGTCTGCCCGCCGTTCGCCGGTCCGTTATGCCACCACTCCACCGGCACCACCACCAACGTGGCCGAGCCTTCCCGCCGAAGACCCCCGAAATTAAAACTTGGCATCACAGAGGTGAGAATGGGGTGGTCGGAGGTAATATACAGGGCATTCTCAACATTGTTGATGAGAAACCAGTCCGACTCGTGCGCATTAACCGTCAGCGTACGCGTAGGATGGGTTGGTTCATAAGGGTTCATTATCGTTACTGTGGTGCTGTCCACCAGTCCGGTAAACTGGATATAGTCATGAATCGATGCCATCAGATTGGGCACCAAAAACTCCGTTCCCGCATATCGAATAGGCATGGCCTGTTCAAAAAGGAGGTCACCGGCTCCTCCACCTACCGCCCCCATCTGGTTGCCTTGGAACACAGCTATGCGCTTATGGTCGCGAGCCTTGATATAGGTGCCGCTAAGGTCTACATACAGAGAGTCATAGTAAAACCAGGCACTCCGAACGGTATCGTCATCAAAATGACGGTCGGCTATCGACATAAAACTGTTGCACGGTGGACTGCAGCATTCAGGATGATAGTCGCACAAGTAGCCCACCATCACATTATACATCATGCCTCGGTTGAGCGTCACCGTCACCACACTGTCCTTCGGCCTCCCCAGCCAGTCGTAGTCGCCCAGCGTGATGTCCACCACGGTGTTGTCCTCCGTCGCCACCACCTGAAACATTCCCATGTTGTTCTGATACGTCTGCACCACATACTCGTCCCGCAACATTTCCGTAGGCAACAGGTTGGTCACATCGATGTTGCCGCTCGAATACGCAAACAGGTAAACACAAATCGTATCGGTGCTGGTGATATGGAATCCCTTCGCCTGCGGCAGTGCCGCCACCTGCTGGCTGGCTGGCACTCCGTCTTCCAGCGTATCGGCGAAACAAAGCATACGCCACGGTATCTCAACCATGTTGAGCGTGTCTAGCCGCGCGTTAATCTCGCGGCGGCTCTTGATATTCTTCGTCACGCTGAAATCTATCAGCTCGTTCTCTATCGTCACACTGCAATTGTGCTCCGCCATGAAGTACAGGCACGCATGGTTGTCGCTTGAACCCCAAAGTGTGCGCGGCAGGCAGAACCAGAAATCATTGCCATGCGTGGCATACTGCACACCACGGTGCTCATACAACCGTTGGCCCAACGCCATGTGGGCCAACAACAAAAACAATACTATGAACCACCTACGCATACTTTTGAAACAATCAAATATCGTGGCGGTTGCCACCTCAGATATCGTCCTCCGACTCAGGCACCATCTCGTCCCAGTTAATCTGGGTCGGCATGATGTTGTCGCGGATTATCGTGCCGGGAAAATCTCCCTTGATGTGCTGAAGGAACACATACGCCTCCAGCCGTGTGCGGAAATCGCCCACCTTCACCTTGAAATTGGGCTCGTCAAACACCACATACGCCTCCACGCCGGGATACATCTCACGGACTCGCTCCTTCATCTCAAAGGCACGGTTTTTCGATGCCGTGCCCGACAGCGACGCTATCTGGATGCGGTAGCCCGGTATCGTGCGCACACGCTCGTTAAGCTCGATATGCTTCTGCACCAGCTGTGTCACCGCCACGTCGCCACGTATCTCTATCCTCCCCCGGCTGCGGTTGGTCGAATAGCTCTGCGCCGACAACAGCTGGGGCAATAAGACAGCCAAAAATATCAACAACTTACGCATATCGCATATCCCTTTCCGTGGGAACAGTCCCACACCCAACTACTTCGCCAGCCCGTTCACCTCTTCGGGACGGATGGACAGGATTGGACGGTGCGACAGCGTCAGCATCTGCTGCGCGTATGTGCCCAGCAAGAAACTCGTCAGCGAAGTCTCCTGCTCCGTCATAATAGCAATCATGTCGGCATCAACCTCGTCGGCATACTCAAGCGTAGTGATGGTCAAGTTCTTAGGCACATCCACGCACTTGCACACATGGTCCACCTCCGCCTTCGTCAGGTAGTTGTCCACCATGCGCACATAGCCGTCCACAATATGCTTAATCGACTTATTGTCCGACGTATACAGACCCAGAATATGCAGCTCCGAGCCAAACATCTTGGCAAACCGTGCCGCGTGAGGCACCTTCTGCCGCGTGTCGGCCGTGCTGTCCAACGGCACCACGATGCGCTCCAACGCCTTGTTGAAGTCGAAATCCTCGCGGATGGTCAGCACCGGCACCTCCGACTCCGCAATGGTGCGGTACGTGTTGCGACCAATCCAGTTCTTCTCAAAGCCCGACATACCATGCGTGCCCACGATGATAAGCGACGCCTCGTCCTCCTTGGCCTGCTCGCACAACTCCTGCGACACCTTGCCCTCACGAACCACATACTCCATCTTGATGCCCTGCAGCAGATGTGCCACGGCCGCGTTGCGACGCTCTATCTCCTCGCGTATCGGACCCTCGTCCTGGTCTTTTTCCTTCACGTAGACCAGTCGCAAATCCGTTTTCATACGGTTTGCAATATCTATTGCCAAATCGACGGCTTTCGCCGAACCTGTGGAAAAATCGAATCCGACAAGTACTTTACTCATATCTCTTAGTTTAAATTTTACACAATAATTTCACGATACAAAATTACACATTTTTTTTCGATTTACAACTTTTTTGACGCTTTTTTAGAAAAATTCAATATTCAAGCCTCCCCTCCCACCCTGTGCGGACACGCCACAACACGCTGACTATCGCCCACTTCCGCCACATTTTTCATTCCGCGCAAAATATATGCACATTTTTCTTTTCCCCTACCGCATCCTACCGCTTCTTACCGATTCCTACTTCATTTTACCCATTTCTACCGAAAGGGAGACTCTTCAAGGCTGCTATAGCAAAGATGGACCAAATAACGATTCAATGAAAGGCGGGAGCTCGAGGGAGCCAGGCGGGGAAAAGGGTGGTTTCACCTTGAGTGGACGGGGTAGTTAACATGGGGTGTTGAAATCTTTTTTTATAAAAAAGCAGGGCAAAAGTTGCCATTTAGAAAAAAAATCGTAAATTTGCATTTTATAAAAATAGTGTAAAATAAACAAGTAAAACATACATAAAACAATGACCAACATGATTTTGACCGCAGTACTGGTGCTTGGCATAATAGGTGCCATCTTTGCCATAGTGCTGTATTTTGTTGCCCAAAAGTTCAAAGTTGTCGAAGATCCCCTGATTGACGAGATTGCCGAAGTGCTGCCCGGAGCCAACTGTGGCGGCTGCGGCAAGGCGGGCTGCCGCGCCATGGCAGAGGCCTTCGTGAAGCAGGGCAACATGGACGGGCTGAAATGCCCCGCCGGCGGCGAGGCTGTGGCCCAGAAGGTGGCCGAGTTGCTGGGTTGCACCCCCGAGGTGTCGGAACCCCAGGTGGCCGTAGTGCGCTGCAACGGCAGCTGCGCCAACGCCACGGCAAAAAACAAATACGACGGCCTGAAGGATTGCGCCTTCGCCAACAGCGTGTATGCCGGCGAGAGCGGCTGCGTGTTCGGATGCCTAGGGCTGGGCAACTGCGTCAACGCCTGCCAGTTTGGCGCGCTGAGTCTCGACCCGTCGACCGGACTGCCCATCGTTGACGAGGAGAAGTGCACCGCCTGCGGTGCCTGCGCCAAGGCCTGCCCACGCGGCATCATCGAGCTGCGCAACAAGGGGTTGAAGAACCGCCGCGTGTATGTGGCATGCCGCAACAAGGAGAAGGGCGCCACGGCCCGCAAGTCGTGCACCGCCGCCTGCATCGGCTGCGGCAAGTGCGAGAAGACCTGCCCCTTCGGAGCCGTGAAGGTAGAGAACAACCTGGCCTATATAGACTACACGCTGTGCAAGATGTGCCGCAAGTGCGTCGCCGAGTGCCCCACGGGAGCCATCCACGCGGTCAATTTCCCGCCGCTGCCTCCCAAGAAGGAACCGGCCCCTGCCCCCGCAGCCACTCCCACTCCCGCCCCGACACCCGTCGCGGCACCGGCACAACAGAACTAGTTAGGTAACTCAAACATTTTCGAAGATGAAGACTTTCAAAATGGGTGGTGTCCACCCCGAAGAAAACAAGATATCGACTGGCGCCGTCATCGAGCAGATGCCCCTGCCCACACAGGTCGCCGTATTGATGAACCAACATCTGGGAGCCCCCGCCACACCCATCGTCGCCAAGGGCGACAAGGTGAAGGTGGGCCAGCTCATTGCCGAGGCGCAGGCGTTTATGTGCGCCAACATCCACTCGCCCGTGAGCGGCACGGTGAACAAGATTGACGTGTGCAAGGACATGGTGGGCCTGCCTAAGACCGCCATCTATATCGACGTGGAGGGCGACGAGTGGCTCGAAAGCATCGACCGCACGCCCGAGGTGAAACGCGAATGCACGCTGGAGCCGAAGGAGATTGTCGCCAAGCTGAAGGAGATGGGCATCGTGGGCCTGGGCGGCGCCACGTTCCCTGCCCACATCAAATATAGCGTCCCCGAGGGCAAGAAGGCCGAATACCTCATCATCAACGCCGCCGAGTGCGAGCCCTACCTCACCTCCGACCACCGCGTGATGATGGAGCATGCCGAGGAGATTTGCGTGGGCGTGAGCATCCTGCGCAAGGCTCTGGGCGTACCCAACGCCTATATCGGCATCGAGAACAACAAGCCCGAGCCTATCCGCGTGATGACCGAGATGGCACGCCAGTTCGAAGGCATCATCGTGGAGCCGATGAAGGTGAAATATCCGCAAGGCGCGGAGAAACAACTGATCAACGCCATCACGGGCCGCAAGGTGCCCAGCGGCAAGCTGCCTATCGACGTGGGCTGCGTGGTGAGCAACGTGGGCACGGCTTTTGCCGTATACGAGGCGGTGCAGAAGAACAAACCGCTGATTGAGAACATACTGACCGTAACGGGCAAGAAGCTGCCGAGCCAGCACAACTACCAGGTGCGCATCGGCATCACCTATAACGACATTATCAAGCAGGCCATCGGCGAGCTGCCCGCCACCACCGGCAAGGTGATTAGCGGCGGCACGATGATGGGCAAGGCGGTGAGCAACCTGGCTGCCCCGACCACCAAGGGCGCGGCAAGTGTGCTGGTGATGGACGAGGCGGAGGCCCGCCGCGCCCCGGAGACCAACTGCATCCGCTGCGGCAAGTGCATGAACGCCTGCCCCATGGGGCTGGAACCCTACCTCTTCTCGGCATTGGTGAAGACGGGCCGCGTGGAGGAGGCTAAGGAGCACAACATTCTGGACTGCATCGAGTGCGGATGCTGCTTCTTCAGCTGCCCCGCCAACAAGCCGCTGACCGACGAGATTCGCCTGGGCAAGTTCAAGGTGCGCGCCATGATGGCTGCGAAAAAATGATAATAACGCTTGAGTGTCTGATTGCCGTAATGCCCGAATGGACACACAATCAAACAGCCAAGCACGCAAACAACCAAGAGTTCAAACCATCTAACAATCTATATAAATAATATGAACTTATTAAATATATCAGGTTCTCCTCACGTACATAGCGACGAGTCGACAAAGAAAATCATGTGGCGCGTAAATCTGGCGTTGGTGCCGATGCTGCTGTGCGGCATTGCCTACTTTGGGCTGAACGCGCTGCTCATCAGCCTGGTGTCGGTGGCGTGCTGCTGCCTGTTCCAATGGCTTATTGAGAAATTCATCCTTAAAGTGCCCAGCACCGTGTGCGACGGTTCGGCCGTGGTGACGGGTCTGCTGCTGGCATTCAACGTGCCCGCCACTGCCGAGATGATATGGCTGGTGGCCATCGGAGCCCTGGTGGCCATAGGCGTGGGCAAGATGACCTTCGGCGGCCTGGGCAAGAACCCGTTCAACCCCGCGCTGGTGGGACGCGTGTTCATGCTCATCTCGTTCCCAGTGCAGATGACCACGTGGCCCACGGTGGGCAAGTGGTTCCCCATGAGCCTTGACACCACCACGGGAGCCACCCCGCTGGGCGTCATCAAGGAGGGCCTGACGCACGAGGGCGCCACGGTGCAGAGCGTGATAGAGGCCAACAACCTGCCGTCGCTGACCGACATACTGCTGGGCCACATGGGCGGCTCGCTGGGTGAGGTGAGTGCGATAGCCATCCTGATTGGCGCGGTGTATCTGCTGTGCCGCAAGGTAATCAGCTGGCATATCCCCGTGGCATTTATCGGCACGGCGTTTGTGTTCAGCGGCATCCTTTGGCTGTGCGACCCGACGCAGTATATCGACCCCCTGACGACCATCCTGACGGGCGGCATCATGCTGGGTGCCTGCTTCATGGCAACGGACATGGTGACCTCGCCCATGGCCAAGAGCGGGCAGCTGGTGTTCGGCTTCGGCTGCGGCCTGCTGACCATCATCATCCGTAACTGGGGCGCATATCCCGAGGGCGTGAGTTTCGCTATACTGCTGATGAACGCGGTGACACCGCTCATCAACCGCTGGTGCAAACCCATAAGATTTGCTAATTGAAAATGATTGTTGAATGTTGAAAATAGAAAAGACATGGCAAAGAAAGCACAATCAACTCTAATCAATATGCTGTTGTCGCTGACCGCGATAGCAGTAGTGGCAGCCGCTGCACTGGCATTTGTCAGCGGCGTTACCGAAGAGCCTATAGCACAGGCTCAGAAGGCGAAAAAGGAGGCAGCCGTGAAGGCGGTGCTGCCCGCCTTCGACCGTCTGGAAGAGACGACCATCGACGAGGTGCCCTGCACGAAGGCCTATGATGCCGACGGCAATATGGTGGGCATGGCCATCGAGTCGAAGAGCGGCAAGGGCTTCGGCGGCAACCTGGTGGCCATGGTGGGCCTGGATGCCGAAGGCAACATCAGCGGCTACCAGATTTTGGAGACCGCCGAGACACCCGGCCTGGGTGCCAAGGCTAGCGAATGGTTCCAGAAAGGCAACAAGGGCGACGTGATTGGCAAGAACCCCAAGGAGGGTCTGAAGGTGAAGAAGGACGGCGGTGACGTGGACGCCATCAGCGGCTCGACCATCACCTCGCGCGCATTCTGCGAGATTATCAACAACGCATACGCAATATACCAGAAAGGAGGAAATGAGCAATGAAAGCTGTAGACATTATTAAAAACGGACTCGTAAAGGAGAATCCCACATGGGTGCTGGTGCTGGGCATGTGCCCCACGCTGGCCACCACCACGTCGGCAATCAACGGCATGTGCATGGGCCTGGCAACAGCCTTTGTGCTGCTGATGTCGAACATTGTCATCTCGCTCCTCAAGTCGGTGATTCCCGACAAGGTGCGCATACCGGCATTCATCGTGGTCATTGCCACGTTTGTGACCATCGTGCAGCTGGTGATGCAGGCCTACCTGCCCGACCTGTATGCCACACTGGGATTGTTCATCCCGCTGATTGTGGTGAACTGCGTGGTGCTGGGACGCGCCGAGGCGTTTGCGTCGAAGAACAACGTGTGGCACTCGCTGCTCGACGGCCTGTTCATGGGACTGGGCTTCACCTGGGCACTGACGCTGGTGGGCATGGTGCGCGAGATGCTGGGCGGCGGCTCTATTTTCGGCCATAATTTCATCGGCGGAAACGACGGCATGCTGCTCTTCATTTTGGCTCCGGGCGGCTTCATCGTTTTGGGCTATTTGATGGCTTTGGTGAAGAGTTTTCAGAAAAAGTCATAAAAAAAGTTAAAAAATAGGCTCTAGGGGTGTCCGTTTTCGGTACTTTTGACAGTATATAGTGAGAGCGGGTGAAAAAAGAGAAAAAAAAGGAGATTGTCCCTATGAGCAAATAATAACTAAAATAATATTATCATGAAAAAAATCATTTTCACATTTATTGTCGTACTTGCCTTTGGATCAACCAACACAGGCTGGGCACAGGATTGTAGCACCATCGTGCGCCCAATGGTCCTTCAGCGAGGCATCGACACCAACACTTATCCTGCCGAGAAGTTGGAGTTTTTCTGCCACTACTCGCAAAATTCATTCTTCATCACCACCCAAGTCCCCCAAGGAGCCATCGTGCACGACATCAACGAGCTGACCGACCTAATGTCGGGCGAGAAAGTGTCGCGTTCGTTTGTGGCAGACCTCAACACTCTCAGCATTTGGAGATACAACTTCAACGAGTTCCGTCCCAAAGACGTGAAGGATCCAATCTATTTCCGCATGGGACAGGGCACTGGAATCCAGTACCTCGGCGTGCGCGTGCACAACGAGGCGATGGCTCGGACCCTCTATCCCGAACAGTACAAAGACTAATAACCATTAACGCTAAAAACCAATCACCATGAAAAAGTTATTTCTATTAGCGATAGCGGTTGCCCTTGCAGGCAGCGTGATGGCTCAGAATCAGGAGACTATCAAACTAGACTCCACTACGCACCAGACCACCCGCAGCGGTCCGGGCAATTCAGGCATGCTCTTGGTTGACGAAGGCGGTCTTGCAGGCGACTACAGGCCCTTGCACGACTATTGGATGACAATTGCCTCAAACTGCGACTCGGTGGACACAACCGGCAACCAGAAATTCGGTGTCACGATTGTGACATACGATGTCGGATGCACGGACATGTTCTACATCTATGACGGTCCCGACACCAATTCACCCCTGATAGTAAAGTTGAACAACTGTTACTCGTCAGACAGCAACGACCACTTCTATGTGGGTGCCACCAACCCTACGGGCGAGTTGACTTTCCGCTTGCGCAGCGGAATGCACGACTCTACTGAACATTATTCCGGCGTCCACCTGATGCTGGGATGCCAGTTCCCCTGCGAGTACATCACTTCGACCATCGACTCGGTGTTTGACCGCACCGACCTCCGCACCGGCGAGGTGGTCGGCCACGGAGAGTTGAAGTGGGTGCCCGCCGCATTGGACACCATCTACGCCTACCGCTACGACACTATTATGACCGAATGGGTTGACGACACCACATGGTCGGTCGACCCCAACACGCACGACAGTGTTATGCATATCTACCACCATCATCCCATCGACACCATTCAGCTTGACAGCATCATCAGAATCGACACACTAGGCATGGTGTGGGCCGCACTGCTCTGCCAAGGCCAGGGTGTCATCTTCCACGGCCACGGAAACTACACCTACAACACAGGATTCTACTTTCCAGCAGACTCCAACACCATGTTCAATTGGACTCTGGGCAGCGACACGTATAACGACTACGGAGCCACATCGGTATTGTACAACGGATTCCAAGAGCCCGACTGCCCAGAAGTGGTTCTGTCACTTATGGATCCGAACGGATGCAAAAGTAGGATAGACGCATCGGTGCAGGTGCGAGTGTCGCCCAACCCCATCAAGACGATTTTTGACCTAAGCTCGATATGCAACAACGACTCGCTAATGGTGACCGTGGGCTACGACGGTAACGGTACACTGACTCTGAAAGAGATTAAATTCCAGACGACCGTGTCGAAGGTCAACGAGGTGCGAACCTTCATTCCCGACGGACCCCGTTGTCCCAAGCCTTGCTACGAGGCTCCTGTGGACTTCACGGGCGAATTTGCCCCTGGCAAGACCGTTAAGAGTGCCGGTGAGATTTGCTCTGTCTGTATCAACTACGAACACACCTACATGGGCGACTACCGCGTTTCTATCACGTGCCCCATCTACGATGAGAACACCTCTCTAACCGTCGGACAAGCCATTTTGAAATATGGTAAGATTGACCGAAATGGAACTTGTAACACTTGCGACCCCTTGGCTCCGCTAGATTCTCCCGACGGCGATGGTGCCGGCGGCGGTGAAAACACAGGTTGGGCTCCTCACACTGATGGTGGCTCGGGCAGAGAGTGCGACTCGCTGTATAACCCCTTCGGCATTGGTTTGGACTACTGCTGGTCGCGCAACGAGGACTACACCCTCGTCACGGGCGACAAGGCCGACCTGCCCACCCGATTCCAGCCGGGTAACTGGTATATCTCCAAACCCACATACACCATTTCAGAGACTGTGACGATGCCCTCGATGGCAAGCATCTATCATACCAACAACAATCTAAATCCACAGAACATGAGTACCCGCATGCCTAGCAACCATGAGGACAAGACTGACTACTACTCCCCCGCCAGCGACTTCAGCGAACTGATTGGCTGCCCGCTTTCGGGAGTTTGGAACGCCGTCATCTGCGACTTCTGGGGCGGTGATAACGGCTGGATTTTCAACTGGTCGCTCGACATCTGCGGCGCAGGTAGCACCGGCGACTGCGACTATAAGGTGGGTATCGACTCTGTGGTGTGGCGTCCGGACACCACTGAGACCGACTATCGCGACGGCATGTACAAGGGCCTGCGCATCAACCCGAAGTGGAACGACACCACAGCTGCCTACATCTCTTCGCCCGACACCTGCGGCGACTTCGACATCAAACTGTCTATCTACGACAACTTCGGCTGCCGCTGGGATACGCTGACCCACATCACCACGGTGTGCACTCCCGAGCCCCATCTGGGCAACGACACCCTGCTCTGCGGCGTGAACAGCATCCAACTGGATGCCAGCGACCCCCGCGCTGAGATATACCACTACAACTACATCTGGGAGCCCTACGGCGACACCACTGCCGTCATCGAGACCCGTGCCGGCACGTATGAGACAAGGAACTATATCGTGGAGGTGAACAACGCATCCCACAACATCGTTTGCGCTGCCCGCGACACCATCCTGATTTCCGTCAACCCCCAGCCCATTCCCAACTTCGACCCAGGAGTCTACCCCCTCGAAGGCTGCGAACCCTTCACCATCAACATCGACAACACCACCACACACGGCTACAAATACCACTGGGTATTCGGCGACGGCACCTACTCGACCCTCAAGAACCCCAGCCACTCGTATGCCGCCGGCACCTACGACTTCAAATACTATGTGGAAAGCGACAAGGGCTGCAAAGACTCGCTGATCTACACCAACCTCATCAACGTCTTCCCCTCGCCCAAGGCCGCCTTCTCGTGGGATCCCGTCTACCCGACCGTACTGCACCCCTCCATCTCGCTCATCAACAACACCACGCCCGACAACGGCAACAACATCTACTTCTGGGAAATTCAGTATGACAAGGACAACCCCTACTCCTTCCACACCCTCACCGACAACAGCCCCACATGGACATGGACGGCTGCCGACGGACAGGATGTGTCGGGCAACTACACCATCCGACTCCTCGCCCGCACCGACAACTACGGACCTAGCGGCCGACTGGTGCAGTGCTTCGACACCGTGGAGAACACCATTCTCCTCATCAACGACGACATCAAGTTCCCCAACGTGGTGACACCTAACGGCGACGGCATCAACGACCGCTTTGTCATCGGCAACCTCGTCGAGGGTCTTGCCTACCCCATCAACCAACTCGACATCTACGACAAGTGGGGCTCGAGGGTATACCACGCCGTCAACATCCAACGCGACGACCAGTTCTGGGATCCCGCCAAGACCAACACTCCCAGCGGAACCTATTTCTACAGATTCTCTGGCAAGGGATATAAAGGCAATTTTGAGCACAATGGTGTCATTGAAGTCCTCAAATAAGTATACCAACTCTTCTATAGCAACAGAGTGTGTCCGCAAGGGCACACTCTTGCTGCTATTATTATTAACAGCCACAAACCCGACTCTGGCCCGCCAACGCGACACCCTCGGGATTGGCGGACGCACCTATTTCATCGAAAACCGCGGTCAGTGGAAAGACCCCTTCCTGTTCAAGGCACAGATGCACAACGCCGCCTTCTTTGCCGAACGCGGATGCTTCACCATCACCGTGCGCGAACACACTCCCCACCACGACCACCAATTCCACCACCACGTCAGCCAGACGATGCACGCCTACAAGGTCATCTTCGAAGGCTGCAACCCCGACGTGGCGGTCAGTGGCGAGGATATCGACACCGACGGAGGCTACGACAACTACTACTATGGCCACGACCCCAGCCGCTGGGTGTCGCGCCTGCCACACTACGGCACCGTCTACTACCACAACCTCTACCCCGGCATCGACCTTGACGTACGCGTGGCATCCAATGCCTTAAAGACCAACTTCTACGTCTCGCCCGGTGCCAATCCCTCGGCCATCGTCTTGCGCTACGAAGGAGCCGACAAACTCTATCTCAGCAATGGCAACCTGATAATACGCACCACAGTGGGCGAACTGGTAGAACTGGAACCCTACGCCTACCAAACGACCGACACGGGCAGACACGAGATAGAAGCCCGATATAAGATTAAAGGCGACCAGGTGACCGTGTCGCTATCCGACTACGACAGCACCCGGCTCCTGGTGATAGACCCCACGCTCCACTTCTCCACCTACACCGGCTCCACCGCCGACAACTGGGGCACAACCGCCACCTACGACTCCTACAAAAACACCTACACCGCAGGCCTTGTCTTCGGCACGGGCTATCCCGTCTCCGTGGGTGCCTACGACGGCACCGCCAACGGCATTGCCGACGTGGGCATCTTCAAGTTCGACACCTCGGGACGCCAACGTCTCTTTGCCACCTACCTCGGCGGCAGCCTCGCCGACATGCCCCACAGCATGTATGTCAACACCCTCGACGAACTGGTCATCTTCGGCACCACCGGCTCCAGCGACTTCCCCGTCACCCCCGATGCCTACGATACCTCCTTCAACGGTGGCACCGAACTGCAGTTCGAAGGCACATACGAAATCGATTTCCAAAACGGAAGCGACATTTTCGTGAGCCGTTTCAGCAGCGACGGCACCCAGCTGCAAGCCTCCACCTACGTGGGCGGCACCGGCAACGACGGCCTCAACTACCACGCCTCATACAACAACCGCCACAACGTCATCATGAATGGCAACGACTCGCTCTATTACAACTATGGCGACGGCGCACGCGGCGAACTCATCACCGACGACAACAACAACGTCTACGTCGGCAGCACATCCCATTCGTTCGATTTCCCCACAACGCCCGACTGCCTGCAGTCCGACCCTGGGGCACGCCAAAACGGCATTGTGTTCAAAATCGACTACAACCTGCGCAATCTGATATGGTCCACCTACATTGGTGGCGCAGAGCCCACAGCCGTCTACTCCATCGATGTCGACAGTAGCTACAACGTTGTTCTCTGCGGTGGCACCTCCTCCCAGTCCTTCCCCACCACGCCGGGAGCCATGCAGCGCCTCTACGGCGGCGGCACCGCCGACGGCTTTGTAGCCAAAATATCCTACTCCGGCGACAACATCATAGCCTGCACCTACTATGGCTCACCAGCCTACGACCAACTCTATTTCGTCCGCTGCGGCGGGCGCAACGAAGTCTTCGTCTACGGACAAACCTGTGCCGAAGGCAGCACCATGATCTACAACGCCAACTACAACGTGCCCGGCAGCGGCATGCTCCTCGCCCGCCTGCTGCCCGACCTCAGCGGGCGCGTGTGGTCCACCGTCTTTGGCACCCCCAACGGCCGCCCCAACCTCTCGCCCACCGCCTTCGCCGCCGACCTCTGCAACCGCGTCTACGCCGCCGGCTGGGGCCGCGACTTTGTCGGTGTCTCCGTCAACTGGAACCAGCGCGGCACCACCGGCATGGAAATCACCACCGAAGCCATTCAAGACACCACCGACGGGCAGGACTTCTACATCATGTCCATCGACGAGAATGCCTCCCGCCTCGACTACGCCACCTTCTTCGGCGAGGTGCACGGCGTCACCACCTCCAGCGGTGGCTACGACCACGTCGACGGCGGCACCAGCCGTTTCGACAAAATGGCCACCCTCTACCAAAGCGTCTGCGCCAGCTGCTACCGAAACGACGGCTTCCCCACCACCGACAGCGCCTGGTCGCGCCACAACCTCAGCAACAACTGCAACAACGCCCTCTTCCGCCTCAACATCCACAACGACTTTGCCGTAGCCGAATGCGTCCCCCCGCCCGTAGGCTGCGATGCCCCCTACACCGTCAACTTCGTCAACACCAGCCGCGGCAGCACATTCCACTGGGACTTCGGCGACGGCACCACCTCCACCGAGCGCAATCCTAGCCACACCTTCACACAACCGGGCCACTACACCGTCCGCCTCGTAGCCATGATGCCCTACGGCTGCCGTCCCGCCGACACCACCGAAATCCCCGTCTGGGTGCTCAACAACGAAGGCAACCACTTCCACGCCACAACCTCCTGCACCAACGACCCCATACAGATAGGCCCACAGCCCATGCCGGGATGCACCTACCAATGGATTCAGGGCAACGTCTCCGACCACACCATCTCCAACCCATACGTCAACCAAACAGGCGACTACATCCTGCAAATCACCAGTAGCCTAGGCTGCACCGAGACCGACACCTTCACCGTCACCTACATCACCGTCTTCGACTCCCTCACCGTACTCTCCCCCACCTGTCCGGGCGGCAGCGACGGGCGTGCCATCGTCCACATGCCATCCATAGCCAGCGACTCGGCCGAATACTACTGGGACGGCATCCAGGGCGACTCCGTCCTCACCGACCTCAGCGCCGACGGCCGCAGCCACACCCTGCTCATCGCCAGCCACGGCTGCACCTACCAAACCACCTTCACCGTCACCGACCCGCCCACGCTCGAATACACTCTCGGGTCCAAGCCCATCCTATGTGGCGACGACTGCGACGGCTGGATTTCCCTCAGCTACGACCTCCCCGGACTCCACGTGGGCGACACCCTCCTAGAAAACCTCTGCCCCGGCACCTACACCATCCACTTTGCCGACACTGCCGGCTGCCCCTACGAAGCCACAGCCGTAATCATACGCGACACCTCGCTCCTCCACATGCGCGTCTGGGCCGACGACTCCCTCTTCTTCCTCACCGAAAGCGTCCAACTGCATGTCACAGAAGTCCCCGGTGCCACCTACCAGTGGTCCGACTCCTATACCCTCGACCACCCCAACCGACCACACCCCATAGCCACCCCAACCGACACCGTCACCGTCTACACCGTCACCGTCACCGACAGCCTCAACTGCACCTGGACCGGCACCCTCATCCTCCGCTGCACCGAAGTCGTCTGTGGCAAACCCAACATATTCATCCCCAACGCCTTCTCACCCAACCACGACGGCTACAACGACCAGCTCTGCTTCAGCGGCAACTTTGTGCTCGACTTCTACATAGCCATCTACACCCGCTGGGGCGAAAAAGTATTCGAAACCCACGACATCAACCAATGCTGGGACGGCCTCTACAACGGCAATCCCTGCCTCCCAGGAGTCTACACCTACACCTGCCACATCAAGTGCGAAGCCGGACAGGAAAACCTACTTAAAGGCGACATCACACTCATACGATAGATGAAAGACCAATTCGTCATAGCCTACCTAGCCGACCTCACCATGACCCGCGAAGTGGTGAGCCACGCCTGCTTCCTCGCCCGCATACTCAACAAGGGGCTCATCCTCCTCTACGTCGAAGACCCACGCCTCCACAACCCCGCCGTCGACCAAGCCACCCCAGCCCTGCTGCAAATCGAGGCCGAACAACCCGACGTGCATCCCGCCCATGTGGCCATGAAGGGCAACACACGCGAAGTCATCGATGCCCTCCCCACCATGCTCAACGGCGTCATCGCCGTGGCAGGCATCAATCCCTCCGCCCGCCGTAGCCATCCCACCCATCCGCGCCAAGTGCTGCACCTCTTCGGCGGCTGCAAGATAGCCTACCTCACCGTCCAAAGCCCCCTCGCCGACCCTGCCGCCTACAGCCACATCGGCTATGGCATCGACTTCCGCAAAGAGAGCAAGGAAAAACTCATCTGGGCCAGCTATTTCAGCCGCTTCAACCGCAGCCGCCTCACCATGCTCCATTTCGACTACGCCGACGAAGGCCTCCGTGCCAAATGGCACAACAACGTCCTCTTCATGAACAAGTTCTTCAACGGCCTCGGCGTCGCCTACGACCAGCAGGGCGTCAGCGGTCACGCCCTCTTCCCCGAGACAATCATCTGCGACACCGCCGCCCACATCGGCTGCGGGCTCCTCATCTCCGTCACCACCGACACCCGCGACCTCGACATCATCGAATGGTTCGCCGGCACCCAGGAGCGTCGCACCATCCGCAACCCCCACCGCCTCCCCGTCCTCTTCATCAACCCCCGCAACGACATCTACGTCCTCTGCGACTAGACACCCCCTCCGCTACCCCACCTGCCCCCCACCCAACCCTCACCCAAACTCCTCCCAACCCCCACCTA
>JAEEGI010002429.1_pt1 | contig 45743 bp, 38 predicted proteins | sample 8958751 | NCBI WGS metagenome assembly JAEEGI01 (sample SAMN16246545, study PRJNA631951) | gut metagenome | biome: gut microbiome; feature: rumen; material: KS-attached | host: Bos | place: Iran: Karaj | collected 2018-10
CCCGGCGGGAGCCGGGGAACGCCCGTAAAGGGACTTGTAGTGTTCACTTGGAAATCTGCATCAGCATCCGGTTTTCCTCTTTCCCCCACTGGACCTGGTACGTGTCCCCGTCAATCTGGTCCAGCATTATAAAGTTGTACATGTTCTGCGTCGGGAACAGGGCGTAGCGTCCTGCCTTCTGGCTCCTTTTCAGGGCCATCGCGATGTTCCCCGGGTTCAGCGGCACTTCGAACCGGGTGTCGTTCCCTTTCACCGAGTACTGCACTTGCCAGATTCTGCCTGTCTCCGTGTCGAGCTTCAGGAACGTCCACATGTTCTGCGTCGGGTACAGCTTGTACCGGGCATCCGTCCCGAACACGGAATCCGAGCATGCCGCAAGGCCGAACATGCAAATAGGCAGGATCAACAGGGCGATTATCCTTTTCATCGTATACCTCCGTCTTTTCGTGAACCGCGCTAACACGGCGGCCATCATAGTAAATATACGCCGATTCCGCTGTCAAATAATGACAAAATGAATACCGCCCAAAAAGCGACATAAAGTTAGGCAAATTGCATTTTTTGCAAAATGCTTTTGGAAAGCAGCAATTTTTATGTATATTTAACCCTGTATTACGACAATCCTCGTGACAGTCGGCATAGGCCATTGGCCCGTACGTGCATCCGCGACGAGGCGCATCCACCTTCTTGTAGGTGATGTTGGATAGCTGGCAGGAGAAACAGCCTGCTCGAGTGTGTGGCGGAAGCCATGCCAAGTAACGCCGGGGAAGGCCCCCGCCAACAGCATCGCAAGAGCATCCCAAATCAAAACACAAACAAACCTAATTGCGTCCGCAGTGTAGGCGCAATTCTCGCTTTGAGCTATGGCTCTCCGTTTTAAATCGCCAGCCAACGGCTGACGATTTGGAAAATGCAGAAATCGCCGCAGCCCGAAGCGGGAAATAACCGGTCACAAATTGTGACCACTTGGAGGCTATAATGAACAAGGAAAATCATCTTGTCGAATACAAACGTGAATTGTCCGAAACATTCGAACGTTCTGTAATCGCTTTTTTGAATTCTACTGGCGGGCACGTCTATATTGGAATCAATGACGATGGCTCTGTATACGGAGTAAAGGACATAGACCATGTGCAGCGCCTAGTAGCTGATAGGATTTTGAACAATATCAAGCCGAATGCAATCGGACTCTTTGAAGTCGTAACTGAAGAAAAAGATGATAAAAATATCGTTCATGTGGCGATTTCTGGAGGTCCCGAAAAGCCGTATTACCTAAAAAAGGCTGGCATGACGCCCGAGGGGTGCTTTGTGCGCGTGGGAAGTTCCGTCCATGGAATGAGCGAAAAGATAATTCTAGAGACATTCGCTTCTCGAGCAAAGATTTCTCTTGCTAAAATCCCGGCACCGCGGCAGGACTTGACGTTTAGCCAGCTAAAAATCTACTACGAAGAGAGCAAAAAGCCCTTGAACAGTCAATTTGCTAAAACCTTAGAATTGCTAACTCCCGACGGAAAATACAACTACAACGCTTATCTCCTTGCAGATGAAAACGGAGTATCTATAAAGGTGGCACGGTATAAAGGAGCGGACAAATATGACCTTATTGAAAATGAAGAATTCGGCTATTGTAGCATTATAAAGGCAGTAAAATCGGTACTCACGCGATTGCAGGTGGCGAACATTACGCACGCTAAGATAACTCCTATGGAACGTATTGAAAAGTCCCTGGTCGATCCAGTTGCCTTGCGCGAGGCTGTAATCAATGCCGTTGTTCATAATGATTACACGAAGGAGGTCCCGCCCCTGTTTGAGATTTTCTCTGACAGGATGGAAATAACGAACTACGGCGGGTTGGTGGAAGGCCTTTCAAAAGAAGATTTCTTCAACTGCTGTTCTATGCCGCGCAATCGTGAGCTTATGCGTGTTTTTCATGATTTGGATATGGTCGAACAGCTCGGGAGTGGCATGCGGCGTATTCTGCGTTCCTATGATGAAAAGGCGTTCTCATTTACGGATCATTTCATGCGCACATCGTTCTATTTTGAAAGTTTTCAGCGGTTGGGTGATAGGATAAATGATAGGATAAATGATAGGATAAGTGATAGGATAAAACTCACGGAAACGGAATCGCTGATTTACGCAGAAATAAAACGGAATCCTTCCATTACTGTTCCCTTGCTTATGCATGAAACGGGTTATTCCGAACCGACGATTAATAGGGCTTTGAAGGCTTTACGGGAAAAATCTTGTATTGCTCGCGTTGGCGCTCGAAAAAATGGTCGGTGGGAAGCGTTGAAATAAACAAACCCAGATTGTGCCTGCAGTGTAGGCGCAATTAAAACCGTTTTTAACGTTCGCTCATGCCGAGCGAGCCAGAGGATTATTATGGCAAGAAAAACTGGTAAATTGGCTGTCGTGGATATATACCATTCGCGGGGTCAAGGTGATGCTCGATGCCGACCTGGCCGAGATTTACGGGTATAGCACGAAGGTTTTCAACCAGCAAGTCAAGAACAATATTGAAAAATTCGATGACGATTTCCGGTTTCAGTTGACGAGGACGGAATATCGCGAAATTCTAGGGTCAAAATTTTTGACCCTAGAACAGGGAAAATACTCAAAAACCAGTCCCTACGTTTTTACCGAACAGGGTATCTACATGCTTATGACGGTGCTCAAGGGCGAACGGGCGACTGCTCAAAGCAAGGCTTTGATTCGCCTTTTCAAGCAGATGAAGGACTATATCGTTGCTGAAAACCATCAACTGCTCGGAACTGCGGGAATCGCCCAGATTGCTGCGCAGACTGCTCAAAATACACATGAAATCGCGGCCGTTTCCGCCGAAGTAAAGGAACTTTCTGGCGAAGTTCGCGATATCAGGAGCGATCTGGGGAAAATCAATGTGGACCTCCGGATGGTCATGGAAAACTTCGTTGATCCTTCGTCTTTCAGGCACTTCCTGATTCTGAACGGGCACAAGCTGGAGGCAGATGTCGCCTATGCGCAAATTTACGGTATGGCGAAAAAATCGGTGCTGATTGTAGATATTTTTTCAAAAGCCGAGAGCAGCGGCTATGCTTGCATAGACATTGCCGAGGCTCAGAAAAAAGCATGGCGTAGCCATGCCACTATGTGGATGTCAAGACGCTGAATTTGCTCCGGAACGTGCGCAAAGGCGTTTCCGTCTTGATTTTCAGCGACTTGCTCGGTGGAAGCCGCATGACAGATGACATGCTTGCCGATTATCGGGCCGCGATGCCGGGCGTTTCGATTGACAAGGTTTCTGCTGCGCACAAGTTCCACGACCGCTACATTCTTATAGACTTTAAGACCAAAAGCGAAAAGCTGTACCATTGCGGCGCTTCAAGCAAGGATGCGGGCAACAAGATTACGACCATCGTCCGGCTCGATGATGCTGATGCATACCGGAACATGTTTGAGGAATTGTTGGAGCAACCAAGAGGGTAAAATAGCTCATCAAATTTGACAGGCACTGTCTATCAAATTGGGGCAACAGTGTTGCCCAAAATTTCTAGTTACAAATGAAGGTCGCAAATTGCGTCCTCCAATGCGGACATCGTTCTATTTTGATGGGCGGCAGCGGTTGGGCGATATATTGTGGAAGAAGAACAGTCCGGGAATAAACGCGCAGAATACGGGAAAATATGGCAATTTGACAATCAGTGATTGTCAAATCTCCAATCCTCCTGATTTTATGTTAAGTTGGACCCATTATCTGGTTCTCATGCGCATCAAGAACGCCGACGAGCGTCGCTTTTACGAAATTGAGGCCACTTCCGGGAACTGGTCTTTTCGCGAGTTGCAGCGGCAGTATGGTTCAAGCTTGTACAATCGTCTGCTGCAGTGCTATGTGCTCGTTGACTTGAAGGTCGATAAGTTGACCCATCAGGACCTAGGCCAGATGCAGATGTACGTAAACTACTACGACCGGTATGTAAAGCAGGATTTCGAAAAGCCGACTATCGGCATTTTGCTTTGCAAGGAGAAGAAGGATACCCTTGTAAGGCTGACATTGCCCGAAGATGCGAATATTTACGCCTCCGCTTATGAGTTGTATCTGCCGGACAAGAAACTTTTGCAGGCGAAGGTCAAGGAGTGGGTAAATGAATTTGAAAATGCAAGATAAGAGTATTGTGAAGACGCGCCCTTCAACCAATTAAAGGAGAAATACGATGAAGAAAAAATCAGAAGAACAAGAAAGATAATACTGGATGGAATGCCTTTTTGGAATTGCGTAGGCAGGCTCAGCGCGGTATGCTCCGGACCATGCAGCAGCTTTCCGCCGATGCCGAAAAGGTTGGTTCCGCCGAAATGACCCTCGACGAAATCAACGCCGAAATCGCCGCAGCCCGGCGCGGGAAGTAAAAAGCATGTATTACAACGTGTATTGACTCGTGTATATACATTTTCTACAATAGGGAGAGAGTGCAATAACCGTAAGGAGAGCTCATGAAGACGAAGAGCAAGAAGCACGAGAAGGTTAAGCTGCCTAAGGGATTCAAGCTGGTCGATGATTTCCTTTCTAAAGAGGAAATCGAGGCTCTTGAGAATGATACCACCATAAGGGAGCCGATGACGATTATCACAGGCGGTCATGAGTCTGAGACGCTAGAGGAATCTATTGCGCGCATCAGTCGCGCCATCGCCGAGGCCAAGGAAGAAAAGAAAATGTATTCCATAAGGCTCAAGGTCAAGACGGTGGAATCGATCAAGCGCAAGGCCGCCGCCGCGGGCATCCCCTACCAGACTTATGTGAACTTGTTGCTCGACAACGCGGCTTCCGCCTGATTGTAGTCTTACTATCTGTTGGTATGGTGGCAAACGATACTGTTTTCCACATAAATATTATATATTCACTAAGGTACCCTTCAAGCAGGAGGCTTCTATGCTCAAGAAGTTCTGTTTTGCGTTTGCTCTTGCCTTGGCTTTCGGCTTCGTGGCCTGCGGCGATGATGACAGCGATTTCTCCCAAAGGCCCCATGACGACGAAGAGGAATCTTCTTCCGGCATGGATAAATCCAAGGGTTCCTCCAGCAGCGGCAAAGAATCTGCCAAGAGTTCTTCGAGTTCCCGCAAAGACAAATCGGGTAGCTCCGGCAAGTCGAGCAGTTCTGCTAAATCGGGTAGCTCCGCCAAGTCGAGCAGTTCCGCTAAATCCAGCAACTCCGCCAAATCAAGTAGTTCCGCTAAATCGAGCAGTAGCGGGCAGTGTCCTGATATTGCTGCAAGTACCGGCCGTTCTGCCCCGAGAGATACGAACTGGGTTCCGGAAAAAGTGGACGCGGGCTCCGTTTACGACTCCGTGGCACACACCCTGAAAGACCTTCGCGACGGCCAAGTCTACAAGACCGTCACCATGGGGCGCCAGGTATGGATGGCTGAAAACCTCAATTACGCTTACTTGAGACCCACTGCCAGTTTGGATTCGACGAGTATTTGCCCGTGCAACATTGCCGATTCCTGCGCCAGATACGGGCGCTACTATACTTATGAAGCGACTTTGGATAGGTATTCCGTATTTGGCAAAGGAAAAACTGGTTATGACTACATCGATTACGATACACGGTTCCCCGCAGGATTTGTGCGTGGTATATGCCCCAAAGGGTGGCACGTTCCTACAATACGTGAGATAAGCCGTCTAATCAGCTTTGTAGGGAACGAAGCGGGAAGGCTTTTGTCTAAAGAAACTTCGAATGCAACCGACGATTACGGATTTACGTTGCACACTTCGGGGAGAATCGAATTTCCCCGCAAACCTGTTATAAGCGATAGCTATACCGCATTTTTTTGGCTCGCACAAGATGTTGGTGATGTATGGACTATTGAAGATAAAGATGTCGGCAAGGGGAAAGTCAGCATGGGCATGTCGTCTTCTTATAAAACGGATAATTTCTTTACGCTCCGTTGCCTGATGGACCCCGTTGTTGCAGATACGGCTGACTTTGTGGATGCATCGACTGTCGTGAGGGATTCCATGACGGATTTACGAGACGGGCAAGTGTACCCTACTGTAGAAATCGGGACGCAGAAATGGATGGCAAAGAACTTGAACTACGCTTACGGAGACGATGCTGATAGCCTGAATTTTTGCTATGGGAATGATGCGGATTCCTGTGCAAAATACGGACGCATGTATACGTGGGCTGCCGCAATGGATTCTGTTGCCTTGTTTAGCGATGGAGGCAAGGGATGTGGCGCGGGTGGCACCTGCAAGGCGAACGGAAGCAAGATAGTGCGGGGTGTTTGTCCCGAAGGGTGGCATCTGCCTTCCATAGAAGAATGGCGCACCTTCGATTACGCCTTAGGGCATGACTTTCTCGCGGTAAAAGACACGACATGGAAAGGTAGATATAATTTCGACCCCAGTGGCTCGGATACCTATGGATTTTCGGCACTCCCCGGTGGGGCTAAGTCCGAAAGAAATTTCTATGGGGGCGGATCCAATACTTCGTGGTGGGCCGCGGAAGAAGATGGTCCGTATTCTGCTAACACTTGGTATATCGAATCCTCTCAGATGATGGTATATACGCAACTCAAGTACGGTGTGGCGCATTACGTGCGCTGCATTGAGGATTGATGCTGTAAACAGGAGCGTCACTTTTTCTATATTTGCGTGCGTTTAAGGTTATGCCTTAAGAACCATTTGACACAAGAAAAGGAACGCTATGCCAGCTTTTGATCCGAATGCGAAAAAGATGCTGATTTCGGGAAACGAGGCCATCTCGCTTTCCATGCGCCACTGCAACGTGCAGTTTGCCGCAGGTTACCCGGGTACTCCCTCTACCGAAATCCTCGAGGATTATTCTGAACTCGGCGGGTATGCCCAGTGGGCCCCGAACGAGAAGGTCGCCGCCGAAGTGGCCCTGGGTGCAGCTTTTGGCCATGCCCGCAGCGTGGTCACCATGAAGATGGTCGGCCTCAATGTGGCTAGCGACGTGCTCTACACCGCGACCTACACGGGCGTGGACGGCGCCATGGTGTGGATCGTGGCCGACGACCCGGGCCAGGGCAGTTCCCAGAACGAACAGGACACCCGCAACCATGCGAAGGCATCCGTTTGCCCGATGTTCGAGCCCTCCAACTCCCAGGAAGCCTACGACTTCTTCCGCATTGCGGTGCAGGCGAGCGAAAAGTTCAAGATTCCTGTAATCCTCCGCATGACGACCCGCGTGGACCACTCCAAGTCTATCGTGGTCCCCAAAGAAGAACTCCCGGCTATGGTGCCGAACTTCGAACGCAATATTGCCGGCCATGTGATGGTGCCCGGCTTCTCTAAGCCGGCCGGCCGCCGTCTCCGTGCCAAGATGGACGAGATGGAAGCCTGGAACGTCGCGGAAGGCCCCAATCGGGTGGAAATGCGCAGCGAGGATTTCGGTATCATCGTGAGCGGCATCAGCTACCACCACGTGCGTGAAGCCGCCCCGGAAGCAAGCATCCTCAAGCTCGGCATGACCTACCCGCTGCCGATGCAACTCATCAAGGATTTCGCGAAGAAGTTCGAAGGCAAGCGCCTCATGGTCATCGAAGAGAACGACCCGTGGCTCGCCGAGAACATCAAGGCCGCCGGTATCCAGTGCGAAAGCAAGTTCGACCCGATTTTCCGCTTCGGCGAACTCGACGTGAACCGCGTGCGCCGCATTATCGCTGGCGACAGGAATCCGGACCCGGTTCCGGTCAAGGGCAAGCCGCCTATGCTTTGCCCGGGCTGCCCGCACCGCAGCTCTTTCGCCATGCTCAAGGAACTCGACTGCATCGTCTCTGGCGACATCGGCTGCTACACGCTGGCCGCTCTCCCGCCCATCAGCGCGATGGACTACATGATCGACATGGGTGCCGCTATCGGCATGGGTATCGGTCTCCGCAACGTGCTCCCGCGCGAACAGGCCAAGAAGGTCGTCTCCGTGATTGGCGACTCCACGTTTGTTCATAGTGGCATCACTGGCCTCGTGGAAGCGGGCTACAACCGCCCCGACACCGGCCACGTGGTCGTCATTCTCGACAACAGCATCACCGCCATGACGGGCCAGCAGGAACACCCGGGTACGGGCCGCCACCTGGACCACAGCCCGGCTTACAAGCTTGACTACGGTGCCATCGCGAAGACTGCCGGTTTCGACAACGTTTACGAAGTGAACCAGGTCAAGGAACCCGAGAAGTTCAAGGAACTCGTGAAGGAAGCCCTCGAGAAGGACGAGCTCACGCTTATCGTGGCGAAGAGCCCCTGCATCCTCGCTCTCAAGAGCATCCTCGCCTGGGACAAGGCCAACAAGGAAAAGGCTGAAAAGGCTCTCGCCGAGTCCGAAGCCGCTGCTAAAAAGAACGGCAACTTTTAAGGAGAAGTTTTTATGAGCGTAGTTAACGTGAAATTTGCCGGCCTCGGTGGCACAGGCGTTATCAAGGCGAGCGACGTGATGGCGGAACTCGTGTTCGAACAGGGTTACGACGTGAAGAAGGCCGAAGTGCACGGCATGAGCCAGCGCGGCGGTTCTATTGCTTCCGATGTCCGCTTTGCGAAGGACGAAGAAGTGCAGTCCCCGATGATCCCGACGGGCGAGGCCGACTACCTGGTGGTATTCGACGAGACGCAGGTCGTGGTGAACGAAGCCTTCCTCAAGCAGGGCGGCGTGCTGTTGACCCCGGCTGACATCGATGTTTCGAAGCTCGAGAACGTGAAGGCCCTGAACGTCGCGATGCTCGGCAAGCTTTCCAAGCACTTCGACTTTACCGTCGAACAGTGGGAAGTTGCCCTGAACAAGCTCTTCGCTGAAAAGTTCCACGAAGGGAACAAGAAGGCGTTCATGCTTGGCCGCGAAGGCTAATATTCGGATTGCCGGCCTATATTGTTTATAGGCCGGTTCTTTTTTTGAGGGATGAGTTTTATGGAGAGATTGTACTGGCTCCTGTTCGGCGTTATCCTGTGGGTCGCGCGCGCTGCGCAGCTCTGTTTCCTCTACTGGATGGATGCACCCACGGGCGGTCCCATCGTCGAGGACTGGAGCCGGTTCCTTCCGCACTCGCTGGTTGTCGAGGCGGGTATGGCGATGGCGATTGCCTTCGTGTTCGGCGCTGTCTCGCTTTTGCTGAAGGGGCATACCCTGCGCAAGGTGTGGGGCGTGCTTTCGGTCGTCATCGCGGGCGTGTACATTGTCTCTAGCGGCGGCGACGACGAACTCGTGCGCTGGATGGGCCAGCATCTTTCGCTCTCCTTCTTCGGTACGTATTCCAACGCGGCTTCCGACATGGGCCTCGTCGGGCGAATTTTCATTGGCGGTATCGGGCATTTCTCGCTGAGTATCGGTTGGGCCGTGGCGATGATCGTGGCCGAGGTCATGCTCTACCGCAAGCTTTATTGGAAGTGGTTCGGCGCCGTGCGCGAAAGGGCTGCGCTTGCCATGCTTACGATGACGCTGCTTGTCGCCGTGGTCGGGCTCTCTGCCCGCGTCTGGCTTGTCCCGAACAACATGTGCTGGAACCGCGCCTGCCCCGTCTTCTGGCGCATTGCCGGGGAAATCCGCGAAAATTTTGCCGACCCTGTGAAGGGCGAGGGCTACGAGGCGGGAATTCGTTTGCTCGGGGGAGACCCGTCGAAGGAATATCCCTTCTGGAAGGAGGCTCCGCGCGAGGCTGTTTCTATTGCTGAGTTCAAGGCGAAGCCGATGGAAGAAAGGCCCGACATCATCTTCCTCACCATCGAGACTTTCCGCGGCTGGACGGGCGATATGCGCATCGGTACGGCCTGCGAAAAATTCCATAACCTCTGCCGCCTCTCCAAGAAGGCGCTCTATTACCCGAACGCGCGCAGTGTGGGTTATCCCTCGGTCGAGGGATTCTTGGGAGTGCTCGCCGGCGTGTGGAGCCACCCGACAAAGTCGTTCCTCTCGGATTACCCCAAGACGAATTTGCGCACTTTGCCGCAGATCTTAACGGATGCGGGCTACTATACCGACGTGCTCACGGCGACGGAACCGAGTTTCGACAAGTTGGACCCTTGGTTCGAGGCGTGGTTCGATCACTGGGAATTCAAGAGCGAGAACCAGCACGATGTTCCGCTGGCCAACCGCTTCCGCGAGGTTTACGCTTCGCGCCCTGCCGACAAACCGATTTTCTTGAACTGGATGAGCACTTCGATGCACGTGCCTTTCACGATTCCTTCCGAATACGGGCCCACGCCGGACGATCCGGACGAGGCTTACGTGAGGTCGGTCGCCTACATGGATAGCGCAGTCGGCATTGTCCTCGACGAAATAGAGAAGGGGCCGCGAGCCAACCAGACGTTGATTTTTGTGGTGGGTGACCACGCTTTTGGAAACAACGCGCAGCATACGACTCCGGAATATATCGGTACGGTGCAGGAAGGCTACACCTGGGTCCCGCTGATGGTCGTTGGCCCGGGAATCGAGCCGGGGCTTAGGACAGAAGTGGTTTCGCAGGTGGATATCGCTCCGACAATCCTAGATTACCTTGGTCTTGAAATTTCAAATAACTTTGTTGGTCATACTCTCTTGGAACGTATTGCTGACGAATCTGCCGTTGCCGAGGTTCCGGCGGATACGGTTGCTTCGGCTGATTCGCTTGCCCAAGGGGATTCCGCCGCGGCTGCTCCGGCTTACCTGTTCCGTGCGACTTCCAAGTATGCTCCGGTGTTCGCGTTCCGTCTTGCGGACATCGCCATGCAGCGGGATTCCCTGACTTACTACGGCAACATGGACGATCCGGAGGCATCCTCGGTGTTTGCTACGCGAATGGTCCCCGACTGGGATACCTTGCACCTTGCCGAGGGATTTGTCACCGGACGTAAATTGCCGGCAGCCCCTGCCGACTTCGCCGATACGGAAAAGGCAATGCGCGATGCCGCCGAGGCTTGGCGCTATATCGTGAACAGCAACAAGCTCCGTCCCTGATTTCCGGTGCCCGAGTAAGCCCTTCGGGCTTTTTCCGGTGCATTATAATTTGTAAATTGTATTTGTGGCACGATTTTTGCATAACCTGAAAAAATGGAATGGCGCCGGGGCATCGACCCTTGCAGCCTTGTTCCTGCTTTGCTGTGCCGTGATTTTTTCCGCTTGTGAGGAAATCGAAGAAGAAAAGCCGTGGATCCAGGTGGACCGCCCGCAGATGCTCTTCACCGATACCACCTTGCTCGACAGTTACAACGGCAATGTGCTTTCGTGGAAATTGAAGACCGCCTACCTGGAACGCTGGGCCGACAAGGAAATCGTGTTCGTCCGCCCGATTTTCGTGGACATCTATGACTCTTTGGGAGAACGGGCCGCATTCATGCGTGCGGATTCCGGCCGCTTCGACATGAAGTTTACCTACGTGAACGCCTACGGGCATGTGTACGCCCTGACCCCGAAGGGCGCCTCGGTCCGCGCCGACTCGCTTATCTGGAACAAGGCGGACAACCTTGTGCGTACTGAGAGTTACGTGCGCGTGGTTTCCGAAGACGGAGACGTGCTGCAGGGAAAGGGATTCGAGAGCGACGCCAGGATGGACAACTGGAAGATCCTCTCGAACGTGACGGCCATTTTCCAGGATGCGGCGAACCGCCTGAAGGAAGAGGACCAGAAAGAGGCCAAGGAACATGCGTTGGATTCCCTGAAGGCCGATTCTGTGCAGAAGGCCAACGCATCGAATGCGCAGAACGCACCGCAGAATCCGGCGCCGGCGCCCCAGGCGGGTCAGCCCGCGCCTGCACCTGCGAAACCGGGCGCCTCGGCACCGTCCGGCGCTCCCGCCCCGGCAACCCCTGCCGCAGGAACAGCTGCGTCCCCGACATCTTCGGCAGCCGAGCCGCCACCTGACACGTCTACTGGCCCGCGCGAGATGAATCCGGAGGCCGACGCGGAATTGCTCAAGCAGTCCCGTAAGTCGCTTCTGCACCACATGCGCCCGCATCACGGGAAGGATTCCACAAAATCCGCACCCGCACCTGCTCCTACGTCCGCTCCTGCGAAAAAAGATTCTTCCGGGGGCGGCAAATGATGCGCCTCGCTGTTCTCCTCTTGTTGCTTGTGTCGTCTGCATTCTCGTCGTCGCCGCTCATCATGAAGCATGCGGATAGTTTGAATGTCGCGCGTACGCGTGGTATCCTGCACTTGCAGGGTCGTGTCCTTTTTGTCCACGACAGCATCGAGTTCCGTACGCAGCATGCCACGTGGAACAAGGATGCCGAGATGGTGACGTGCAACGGGGGCTTCCTCTTTACGCATCCCTCCGGCTACATCCACGCGCATGAGGGCATCTATCAGAAAAAGAACAGCATGGCTACGGCCCGCGGCGATGTGAACGCCGGGGATTCCGCACACACCTATGCCTTCAAGGGCGAATACCTGATCTACGACCGCGAGCAGGAAATTCTTACCATGCCCGACAGGCCCAAGCTTTTCCAATTCGAGACGCACAAGGACAGCTCCGTCGATACGGTGACCATCGAGGCGCGCCGCATTATCTTCAACAAGAAGGAATCGTTTGCCGAGGCGTACAAGAACGTAAAACTCACGCAGAAGGACATGATTGTTACTTGCGATACGGGTTATTTTGACCGCAAGAACAACTGGCTTTCGCTGACGGGACACCCGACTTGCGACATGAAAAATTACCACCTCACCGGCGATTCCATTTTCATGGTGCTGGACTCTTCGGGCAAGCAGCTCAAGTCGGCACTCGTTATCCGCAATGCGCATGGCGTGCAGGAAGAAGAGGACAAGCGCGGTGCTCCGGGGCATGTGACCGAAGCCTTTGGCGATACGCTTTACGCCGAGTTCATCGATGGCAAGATCGAACGCTTGTATGTAAACTTGAATGCGCACGGATTCTTTTACGAAAACGACTTGAAGGAATACCGCAACCTGATGGATGGTGACCGCCTGGACCTTTATTTCAAAAAGGGAAAGATGGACAGGGCCGTCGTGGCGGGCAAGGCGCAGAGCACGTACTTTTTCGTGAAGAAGGACCGCACCGTGGCGGGCAAGAACGAGGCTACGGGCGATACTATCCACCTGCTTTTCGATGCGCAGAAGAACGCCGTGAAGTCGTTGCGTCTGCTGGGCGGCGGTGCCATGGCGAGCGGTCGTTACGTGGACATGGAAAAGGCGGCCCGCCAGAAGAAGGCGGCGGAGCTCGATTCCTTGAGCAAGCTGGCACAAGATAGGATTGCAAAGGCTGCAGCGAAGAACGATTCCACAAAGAAGGTCTCGGCTCCTGCTCCCACGGAAAAGGTCGTTGCGCCAGCACCGAAGGCAAAAAATGGACCTGCTCCCGCACCGAGGAAAGCGCCTGAATCAAAGATTTCTCCGGCTTCCGAATCGAAGAAAAAGGAACCCGCAAAGACGGAGGGTAAACCATGAAGAACCTAGTCAGTACCATTCGCACCGACAAACTGCGCAAGATATATGGCGGACGCCAGGTAGTGAGCGATGTGTCCATCAGCGTGTCGCAGGGCGAGATTGTCGGGCTGCTCGGGCCTAACGGTGCCGGAAAGACGACCACGTTCTACATGATCGTGGGCATGGTTCGCCCCGATGCGGGACACATCTTTTTGGACGATGTGGAAATGACGGACAAGCCCATGTACAAGCGCGCCCGCCTGGGACTCGGCTACCTGCCGCAGGAAGCTTCCATCTTCCGCAAGCTCTCCGTGGAGAACAACATCATGGCCATCCTCGAGACGCAAGACATGAAGCGCCGCGAACGCAAGCGCCGCCTGGAAGAGCTCCTCGAGGAATTCAAGATTACGCATATCCGAAAGACAAAGTCGATGAGCTGCTCGGGTGGTGAACGCCGCCGCCTGGAGATTGCACGCGCCTTGGCGAGCGACCCCTCGTTCCTTTTGCTCGACGAACCGTTTGCTGGCATTGACCCCATCGCCGTGGCCGACATCCAGTCCATCATTTCGGGGCTCAAGGACAAGGGCATGGGCATTTTGATTACCGACCATAACGTGCGCGAGACACTTTCGATTACGGACCGCGCCTACATCATGTACAAGAGCCAGGTGCTGACGGAAGGTTCGTCGGAGCATCTTGCGAACGACGCCGAAGCAAGGCGCATTTACCTGGGCGACAGCTTCCGCCTGGACTAGGAGATTTTAGATGGACGTTACGATGCAGCTTGGACAAAGCCAACGGCTGGAGCAGACGCTCTCGCCGCAGTTGCTGCAGTCCGTGACCATCCTGCAGAAGAATTCGCTGGAACTCGAGACCGCCATTAAGGAAGAAGTCGAGGCGAACCCGCTTCTGGAACTGGACGACGGTGGCGATGACATCTCGTACGAGGACTATGCCGCCGAAGCCGAGAACAGGGATTCCCGCGGCGACGACGAGGCCAACCCGGGCGAGTCCATGGACCCGCGCGAATACGAGCGAGGCGACCTGGATGACAGCGCTGCGGTAGACCGCGGTATGCTTGACGGCGCGACGAACGCCGAACTGGACTGGGGTTCCTACCTGAACGACGGCTATTCCGATACCGATGCTCCCTTCAAGGACTTGAATGCGGGTCCCGCTGATCCGGACGATGAATGGGACCGCCCTGTGAAGGATATCGACTTGAGCCTGCAGGACAAGCTCAAGAACCAGTTGCGTGAATGGAACGGGACGCACGAGTTGCAGGAGCAGCTGCGCGAGGCCGGCTGCGACGATGCACATTTCCGCAGCCTGGTGGAATACCTTATTAATTCATTGGACGAGAACGGGTTCGTGCAGGGGCTCAAGGCGGGCGCGGCCATTGCAAGAGCAATGGCGAGCGATGCCTTCGTCATCGAGATTGAGTCGGTGTTGTCCCACGAAAAAGAACTGGACGAGGCATCGCTCCCTGTCCGCGAGGCTTTCCACGTCTTGCAGTCGTTCCAACCTCGCGGCATCGGCGCCCGCGATTTGCGGGAATGCTTCCTCATCCAGGCCTATGCCATCCCGGATTTCCCCGAGCTCGCCATCCGCATCCTCGAGACGCATTTCGACGACCTGAACGCGCTGCGCTATGCAAAGATTGCCAAGGAGCTGGGAGTGTCTACCGACGCCATCCAGCAGGCTGTCGGCAGCCTTGCTCGGCTGACCCCGCATCCCGGCCTCCAGATTTCCAACGCTCCCTCCATGTCGATTTCCCCGGACATGCGCGTGTACGAGAAGCGTGGCCATTTCGAGGTTGAGGTGTTCAAGTCCAGGAGCCAAAAATCCCTGCGCATAAACAAGATGTACCTCGACATGCTCCAGAACAAGAGCCTGCCCAAGGCCGACCGCGACTTCATTGCGGACAAGCTCCGCCGTGCGAAGGAGTTCATGACGGCCGTGGACAACCGCCATTCCACCATGGAGCTGGTCATGCGCGCCATCGTGAAGCGCCAGAAGGAATTCTTCGAGAAGGGCCCGGCGGCGCTCAAGCCGATGATTCTGCAGGAGATCGCCGACGACGTGGGCCGCGACGTGAGTACGGTGAACCGCGTGACGAACGGCAAGTATGTAGAGACCCCCTTCGGTGTCCGCGAAATCAAGGACTTCTTCACTTCCGGTGTTCGGCAGGGGGAATCCTCCGATGCCGAGGTGGTGGGGTCTGCCAAGATTTTGGATACGATCAAGGCGCTAGTGGCCGCCGAAGACAAGAAAAAGCCCCTCTCGGACCAGGCCATTGCCGACAAGCTTTTGGAGCAGGGAATCAAGGTCGCCCGCCGTACTGTGGCCAAATACCGCGAGGAAGAGCTCAAAATCCTCCCGGCCAGATTGCGGAAATTGGTGTAATTTGGGCATTATTCTATTTTGGATGGCAATTTTGTAACAAAAATGTGTGAAAGGGTTGTTTTTTTCCCGAAAAAAGATGTATATACTCTTAATGCGGAACGAAATGATACCTTCCGCGCCATAACTTACGATAACATACGGAGGTTTTACTATGGATATCAATTTTTCTGCTCGTCATTTTAATGCGTCTGCCGGTCTCCAGGATCGTATCCAGGAAGAAATGGATAAACTTGCCCGCTTTTACCCGAACATCACCAGCGCCTCCGTCATTTTGGACCATGAAGTTGAACACCTGCGCCATTGCGAAATTTCCATCAACATCACCGGTTCCGTAGTCGTGGCTTCTGCCGACGAAGAGAACATGGGTAAGGCTGTGGATGTCGCTCTCGAGCGCGCCAAGATCCAGCTGAAGAAGGCAAACGACAAGCAGAACGACCACCGCGCACAGCCGCTTTCCGATTTGGCATAGTTCGTGGCGGACAATAAACTGAAAGATCTCAAGATCCTGCACCGGGAAAAACTCTCGGTGCGGGACTTTTTTTGCCATTACGGCAAGGACTTGCAGATGGTCCAGTGTTCCCCGGAAGAGGATCTGGACTCCTTCATTGCCGAAAGCGGCATCCACCGTCCCGGGCTTGCCATGGCGGGCTATACGGCGGTGTACAGCTCGCAGCAGATACAGGTGGTCGGCCATACCGAATGGAACTACCTGGAATCGATAGGCGCCGAGGCGCGCAAGAAGATTTTTGACAACCTTTCCGTGTTCCACGCCCCGATGTGGGTGGTGACGCACGACCAGACTCCGCACAAGGAACTCCGCGAGATGTGCCTCAAGTTGCATATCCCGCTGTTCTTCACGACGCTCCACACCTACGAGTTCAACAAGCTTTCCCAGCGCATTTTGGAAGAGTACTTCGCCCCGCACGCCATCATCCACGGGAGTCTTGTCGACGTCTACGGCATAGGCATGCTCTACGTGGGCGACAGCAACGTGGGCAAGTCTGAATGTGTTCTGGACCTTGTCGAAAGCGGCCACCGCATGGTCGCCGACGACGTTGTGCATATTAGCCATGTGGGCAACTGCATCGTGGGCCGCCCTGACCCGCTCATTAGGCACCACATGGAAATCCGCGGCGTGGGAATCCTCGACATCCGTTCGATGTTCGGTATCCACGCCATTCGCAAGGTGAAGAAAATTGAAGTCATCGTGGAACTCCAGCCCTGGAAGCAGGACGTCAGCTACGACCGCACGGGCCTGAACGAGCAGCTCGAGACGATTATGGGTGTTTCCATCCCGAAGGTGGTCATCCCTGTTGCGCCGGGCAAGAACCTGACCGTGATTTCCGAGGTCATCGCGATGAATGCGCTGATGAAGATGAACGGCCAGAATGTCGCCCAGGACTTCAACGAGACGCTGATGCAGAAGATCAAGGCCAAGGCGAAGGGCGAATACACAGACGACCTGCTGCAGGTGGACCCGCAGCACTGGTCCCCGTATGAATAAAGATGAATAACGTTGCTTACAAGATAAGGCGTAACATAATCCCCTTCTGCGTCGCGGTGACGCTGCTTGTGGGGATATGTGGCGCATGGTTCCTCTATCATCCGTCCAGTCCGTACCACAAGCGTATGGTCTTTGTCGTGAGTTTCGAGAAAATCGGTACGCTCATGCCGGGCAACCGGGTCGCCGTCCGCGGCATAGGTTGTGGCCAGGTGCTTAAAGTGGAACTGGCCGAAGATGCAGTTTACGTTACGGCGGAGGTCCTTGCCAGCACGAAGATTCCCAGGAATTCGCAGTTCAGGCTCATTACCGCAGGGCTCATGGGCGAGCGCGAACTCAACGTGCTCTCTGGCGACGGCCGGGAATACGTGGCCGACGGCGATACCGTGAAGGGCTTTTACGAGGAAGGCGCTTCGGGCATTACCAAGGGCTTGCGCGAAATCCTCGCCGACATCCGTGAACTCCGCATGGAACTCGAGAAGACAGACAGCACCGTCATCCAGCCGATGGACGAACAGATTATGCGTGTGGGCAGGAAGGCGAACCGTCTCGCTTCTACCGTTGCCGCCCGTGTCAAGGGGTGGAGGTCCGGTTTCGATGGCGTTATAGGCGACTGCAGCGACCTGCTCGCCAAGGTGGATTCCGAACTGGATGGAATCGCGTCCAGGGGTGGCGAGATGGCCGAGAAGGCGAAACAGATGCTCCCGAGGGTCAAGGAACTGCTCGAAAAGACGAAGTCCCTCCAGGGTCTTGCGGACGAACTTGCTAAGAAAGTCGAGGCCGACGATAACTCTATAGGGCTGTTTTTAGCCGAAAAAGGCCGCTTGTCGCAGGAATTGGACCGTACAGCGACCGATATTGATGCCCTAATCCAGGATTTGAAGAAGCAGGGCCTCAAACTGAATGTGGATATTTTTTAACATTTGCTGTTGCTTTTTGTAAACAAAAAGGATAGATTACAACGACAACGAGCACTCCAGGTGCAACGCGTCCCAATCTACTAGAAGGAGTACATATTATGGCCGAGAAGAAACCCGCAAGAATGAGCGATGCCGATCTCAAGTTTTTTGAGGAGATGCTGCTGGAAAAGCGCCGTCAGTTGGTGACTGCCCAGAGCGAGTCCGAAAAGGCCAACGTGTTCCAGGGTCAGAAGGCCCAGGCCGGCGACGGCGCCGATTCCGACAGCGCCGATTCTGCAACGGACTACAACTCCCTCGAAACCAACTTCTCGCTTGCCGCCCGCGAAGGCAAGTACCTCGTGTACCTCGAGGAAGCGCTCACGCGCATCCGCAAGGGCACCTTCGGCGTGTGCAAGGTCTGTCAGGAACTCATCCCGAAGGCCCGTCTCATCGCTGTCCCGACGGCGACCAAGTGCGTGAACTGCAAGGAAGAGACCAAGAAGAAGGAACAGGAAAACAACCGCATCGAGATGGCGAAGCTCTTTGCCGAAGAGCAGCGCAAGGAAATGATGCGCAAGAATGCAGGCCGCTAGGCCCGTTCCCCATATATTGAATTTCAAGAAGGCGACCTTCGGGTCGTCTTTTTTTGTAGGCCCTTATGGGTCAGATGGAACCGAAGAACGCGTCGGCGAGGCATGCGCGGAAGGCGTGGATGCGGTCGGCGTTGGGCTCGCGGTGCGGGTAGGTAAAGTCGCTGAGCAGGACGACGGCGGCGCCTGCGATGGGGTCGCAGACGATGCTTGCGCCGGTGAAACCGGTCTTGCCGAAGGTGCGGGGCGAGATGTGCGACCCCATGAACTTGCCCTGGGCAAGTTCCCAGCCCAAGGCTGTGCAGGCGCCTTCAGCAGCAGTGGCTCCTGCGGGCATGAACTTGGCGGCATCTTCGCGGGCAAAGGCGTTTCTGCTGACCAGGTCAAGGATTCCCTTCGGTGCAATCTGTATGGCTTTGCCGTCGGCGCCCGTGGCCGCTCCGTCGTTCAGTACCATCTGCACGAACTTGAGCAAATCAGGCACGCAGCTGAACATGCCCGCACTCCCGACCGGGAATAGTTTGCGCAGCACCCAGGCGCTCTCGTCGTGGATTTCTCCCTGAATTTCGCGGCCGCGGAAGTTGCAGAATTCCGTCGGCGCAATTTCGTTTTTGGGGATTGGGTTCCAGTCGCGGCTCAGCGGGTCCCAGCCGCTACGCGTCATGCCGAGCGGTTCAAAGAACCGCTCCCGGCCCTGCTGTTGCAGGTCCGCACCCGCCAGCCGCTGCAGTATGATTCCCAGGAGCACGCTTGCCGGGTTCCCGTAGTTGAAATCTTCGCCGGGCGCCTTTGCGAACTGGTATGTGTACAGTGCATTCAGGATCCCTTCGGGCGGGAGCTCGCGCAGGGTCTTCATAGGTACGCGGTAATCGAGGCTGTGCGTGAGCAGGTGGAAAACGCGGATGTCTTCGCGGTAGTTTGTCTGTAGTTCCGGTATGAAGTCAACGACCTTCGTATCAATGTCGAGTTTCCCTTCGAGAATGTACGATAGCGCAAGTGTCGACGTGGGGCACACCTTCGTGAGGCTTGCAATGTCGAACACGGTGTTTTCGGGGGTGTTGAGCGCCACGGTGCGTACCGACCCGTCGGGCAAGATGAACCCTGCGACCGCCTTGTGGAATACGTTCTCCGATTCGGCCTGTTGGAGAAGTTTCTTGATACTGTAATCGTCAAAATGCATGGCCTAATTTTAGAAAAAGGCAGTTGCTCCCGAAGCGGAAAAACTACTATTGACATATGCAAGAAGAACAGATAGACATATTGAATCCGGACGGAACCCCTGCGGGCTATTCCTGCGGACGCACCCGCGTGCATGCGGAAGGCCTTTGGCACCGTACTGTGCATATCTGGGTTTTTGACGGCAAGGGCAGAATCCTGTTCCAGCTGCGCAGCCACCTCAAGGAAAACAACCCGAACTTGCTGGACACCAGCTGCGCAGGCCACATCTCGGCTGGGGATACCAGCCTGAACGCTGCTATCCGTGAACTCCACGAAGAGCTCGGCTTGGACAAGTCCCCGGAAGACCTCGAGTTTCTCTTTGTGGCGACCCACGAAAACGTACTGAACGGCGGATCCTATATTGACAACGAGTATTATGATACGTACCGAACGAGCGTTACCGACGAGGAGGCTTCCCGTTTGGTGCCGCAACCCGGCGAAGTGGACGATTTCGTCTGGATGTCCCTGGATGAGTTTTTTGCGCAATATGCGCAAAATCCTGCAAAATTCGTCGAGCATCCAAAAGACTACGGCTGGCTGGGTGGTTTGTAGTTGATTAATAATCTATATTTATGGCAAGTTAAAAAGTAATAAGAAATGGAGAATCATATGTTGAAAAAATTCGCCTATATGATTTTGGCGCTGAGTGCAGCAGCCTTTGCCGGGAATGGGCATGAATTGGTCATTGCAGAACCGTACCCGGATGAAACGGGAGAAGTAAAAGTTGCTAAAGCCACCTACGTGGACGGTCTTGTGGAAAAAGGGGAAACCGTTAAGTTGCTGGTTCAGCCAAAGACGGGTTACGTTTTGGATTCCCTCTGGGCTGTCAGTATGTCTATACCGAACACGGTGGAATTGACAAAGGAATCTGACAATATCTATTCCTTTGTGATGACCGATGCAAAGGTTACCGTATATTCCCTGTTCAAGAAGGGTTCCTACACGGTTACGGTCAATGGTTGCACGCTGTTGGATTGCCCGGATCCTGTAATCAAGGAATTTGGATCGTCGGTCTCGGTCGTCATTAAAAAAGGTTCCAACTTTAAGGGGCAATTTGAAATTGGTTTAATCGGCCTTGGTGAAGGGGCCGTCACCTCGTCGTCTTCAAATACCTCTGAAGGGACTGAATATACATACACCTTCACGATGCCAGGAAATGATGTGACCTTTAATATGACGGAGAAGCTTTCGGAAGCTCCGACCCGTTACGAGATTAGCTTTGTGGGTTGTGATAACTTGACCTGCGTCGCTCCCGATTCCGCAAATGTGGGTGACGAAGTGACTATCGTGATTGTTGACTCGGATAGTGCTTACGCCGCCAACGTCGGTTTTTCAGGTATTGGAGAAGTTGTTAAGCAGAGGGAAAGTGGGGATTCTGCGATTTACGTCGTCAAGATAGCCCAGAGTGATGCGGTTGTGACGGTTACTTCTAAAACGCAGTTGTATCTGGTATCCGTCCAGAATGCTCAAGACGGGAGCATCTCGTATACAGGCGAGACTAACGTTAAATACGGTTCCAAGGTTTCGTTCACCGTGACCCCCGACGAGAACTACGAAATTGACTTTGTGAAGGTCGTGAACGCTGACAAGCAGTCGGAATCGTTTACCCCGACAAAGAAGAATGGCGCCTACACTTACAAGGTCCCCGGATACAACACAATCATTGTTGCTGGCTTCAAGGCTGTGGCGGCATCCTCCTCGAGCGGGACAGGCTCGCAGGACGGTGATTCCAGCAATTCCCAAAAGGACGATCCGTCGAGCAGCAGCTCCGGTAGTCAGAATCCCTTGTCTAGCGAAGACAATGGTTACTACTGCATTGATGTCGTTTCGGACGAACATGGCGACATCCAGATGGCGGGTTCGTTCTCTAAGCAATACAAGAACTGCACTCTCGAAGGGAACGAAGTCACGCTGGGCGTTTACCCTGAGTCGGGCTACACCCTGGAATCCTTCTCGGTCAAGAAAAAGAATGGCGACAAGGTCAAGCTGGAACAGGAAGGTTCCACGTACAAGTTCAAGATGCCTGCATCTGACGTGACCGTAAAGGCGACCTATAAGGTTGGCGAGTACGAGGTCAAGGTAGAAGGCTGCGGCGACCTGAAGTGCGAAGTTTCTAAAACCAAGGCAAAGGCCGGCGACGATATCAAGGTGACGATTACCCTCGTGGCTGGATACACCGGCTTTACGCTCTCGGCGACAGGAATCGGAAGCCTCGACAGGAAGGACTCCGGAGCAAAAACGACCCTCTCGTTCACGATGCCCGGCAACGATGTGACCATAACGGTCGAACCGGAAGGAAAGTCGAGCACGGTAACTTCCAGCAGTTCAGGTAAGGAAGGCGGCGATAGCAAGTCGTCCAGTTCTTCCGGCAAGAGCGGCAAGAGCAGCTCCAGCAAGGGCGGCAAGGATGCTATCCATGTCTCTGCCCAGCTCCCGCAGTTTAACGTGATGGCTGCCGACCGCCAGATTCTCGTTTCCGGCGTTCCGGCGGGTGCCGACTACTTCTTGCTCGACATCAACGGCCGTGTGATGTCCCAGGGTTGCTCTGTTGCTCAGGACTTTGCGATTGCGGTTCCCCGTGCGGGCTATTACCTGCTCCGCGTCGGCAATACCGTACGTACCGTGAACGTCCAGTAACACTGTAGGGGCTATTTCCCATGTCCAAGGCTATTGCCGGGCGTATGTACCGGCATTACAAGAAGTCGACGATGGTTTACACCGTTGTCATGACAGATGCCCTGGATTGCGAGTCTGTCGAGCCCCTGGTCATTTACCGCAGCGAGTACGAAACCCCCGACCACCCGAAGGGGACGGTCTGGGTCCGTAGCCGCCGCGATTTTGAAAGTAGGGTGATTCTCCCCGACGGGACAGAGGTCGACCGCTTTACGGAACTTCCATAAAATTTCTAACTTTGCGCAAAACACAACATCCTGTTTTGTCAAGGAGTTTTTATGGGCGGCTTTTGCGGCGTTGTTTCCAAGGACGATTGCGTAAGCGATCTTTTCTTCGGTACCGACTACCATTCACATCTTGGAACCCACCGTGGCGGTATGGCGGTTCTCAAATCGAACGGGATGTTCCATCGTTCGATTCACAACATCCAGAACACTCCGTTCCGCAGCAAGTTTGAACACGACATCGCGTCGTTTTCGGGCAAGATCGGCATCGGTGTTATTTCCGACACCGACCCGCAGCCGCTTGTGATGACGTCCAAGCTCGGGACCTTCGCGATTGTCACTGTCGGCCTCCTCACGAATATCGAAGAACTCAAGGAAGAACTCTTCCGCAACAACTGCATGCAGTTGCAGTACTCGACCACGAGCGGCATGGTCGGTCCGACCGAAGTCGTTTCCGCGCTTATTGCAACTCGTGATTCAATTGTCGATGGCCTCAAGTATGTACACGAGAAGGTGAAGGGCAGCTGCTCCGTGCTTCTCATGAGCAGCGAAGGCAAGTTCTTTGCAAGCCGCGACAAATGGGGCCGCACGCCGATTATTCTCGGCAAGAAGGAAGGCTCGATGATTGCCGTCCAGGAAAGCTGCGCCCTGCACAATCTCGGCTACGATTATGTGCGCGACATCGGTCCGGGTGAAATTGTCGAGATCACCCCGGATGGCGACACGACACTCGTCGAGCCCGGCAAGAAGATGGCCATCTGCTCCTTCCTCTGGGTTTACTATGGCTACCCGGCATCGAGCTACGAAGGCCGCAATGTCGAGATGACGCGCTACCGCTGCGGTTCCGCACTCGCCAAGAGAACTCCCACCGAAGCCGACGCCGCCTGCGGTATCCCGGACTCCGGTACGTCGCATGCGTTAGGTTATGCGCACGAGGCGGGCATCAAGTTCGCGCGCCCCTTCGTCAAGTACACGCCCACGTGGGCCCGCTCCTTTATGCCGCAAGACCAGAAGCAGCGTGAACGCGTCGCTTCCATGAAGCTCATCCCGATTCCGGGCCTCATCAAGGATCGTCGCCTTGTGTTCTGCGACGACTCCATCGTGCGCGGCACGCAGCTCGGCAAGCAGGCCTTGAAGCTTTATTCGCTCGGCTGTAAAGAGACGCACATGCGTATCGCTTGCCCGCCGCTCGTTTATCCGTGCAAGTTCATCAATTTCTCCCGTTCCAAGAATGAATACGACTTGATTACCCGTCGCTACATTCGTGATCAGGAAGGTGAAAACGCCGATATCGAGAAATACACCAACCCCGATGGCGAAGCCTACAAGGGCATGGTGGAATACATCCGCCAGAAGCTGAACCTCACGACGCTTGCGTTCCAGCGCATCGACGACGTGATTCACGCCATTGGCCTGCCCGAAGACCAGCTCTGCACTTACTGCTGGAGCGGTAAGGACTACGCCGAAACGGGTGACTGCTACCATTGTCCTTGCGAAAGCGAGGGCGGTGAATGCCCCTGCAAGTCCAAGAAGGACTAAGGTTGCGATAAAGTAAGCTTTGAAAAAAAGGACCGCTGCACAGCACGTGCGGTGGTCTTTTTTTTTGCGTTTTTCTTTAAATTTTGGGCTTAATTCCTTAATTTGTAATAATTATTTTACTTTGTTTTCTTTTATTTTATTTTGTATATATAATGTTGTACGAGAGAGAAATATGAGAATTTTACTAAGTCTGACAGAGAAATGTAATCTTAGGTGCAGTTATTGCTATTACAAGAAAAGCCAGGAAGAACGTTGTGCTGAAATGAGTGACGAGGTGCGGGAAGCCGCTCTGCGTTTCGCTCTAGACAAGACAATCGAGTTTAAGCAGAATGCCTTGGCCCTTACCTTTTTCGGGGGAGAGCCGCTTCTGTGCTTTGATGCCATCCGCAAGAGTGTGGATTTCCTCAAGGAAAATGTACAGCGTCGCCGTTCTGAACTTCCCGAAGATTTTGGCGTAAAGCTGGCCATCAACACGAACGGGACCCTGCTCAACAAGGAAATCCTTGAATACCTGGATCGCGAAAACATTATCATCTACTTGTCGCTGGATGGCCCTGCTTCGCGCCACGACATATCGAGGCGTACGGTCAATGGTAAGGGAAGCTTCGATATCATTGCCCCGTTCATCCCTGAACTGGTGAGACAAAATGCCTTTGTGCTTTCTGTAGTTACGCGGAACAACATTGCGGGCTTGGCCGATTCCGTGAAATGGACCAAGGACCAGGGCTTTACGCAGATCCAGAACATGGTCGATTTTGACGGGCACTGGACAGTCGATGAAATGAATGCGCTGGCTGCGGAATACTACAAACTTGTGGAATTCTGGTACGAAATCAAGAAACAGAAGAGCGATTTTTACATCCAATCGGTGCAGGACCACGTCCTGTACCATGTGCTCAACCTCAAGATGAAGCAGTGCTCGTGCGATATCCTCAAGGGAACCGTCGGTATTGCGACGAATGGGAATATTTTCCCGTGCAGCCGCTTCATCACCAGCAAACCCAATCCTCCGTACCTTTTGGGCAATGTCCTGGACAAGGAATGCCATGTCTTTGATGGCCCTGTGGCCCAAGAGGTGTACCGGTTCCTTGAAACCGACAAGAAGGAGTGCGAAGGTTGCGGAATCATACGCCGGTGTTCTGCGCATGAATGTGGATGCACGTCGTTCTACACGACGGGTAGTCTGTGGGGCGTCTCGCCGGAGGTGTGCACCCACGAGCGCATCTTGACGGCCATATGCGATGAATTTACCGCCAAGCTTCAGAAGGAAGGCGAGGTGGAAGATGTACTATAAGTTCAACCTAACAACTCAAAGGAGAAAAAAATGGTAGAAAAAATATCTGTTGCAAAGATGAAAGCGGATGGCGCTGTAAAGTGTGTGGCCGGAAAAAATCAGGCCAACATAATTAATTCGCCTATCGGTGGCAAGACTCCCGTCGGAGTGGATGTCGATAGGGGCATCATCAAAGAGAAGACTCCGAAGGTGGGCCCGAATAGCCCGATCGGTGGCAAGACCCCGGTGAGGGACGTGGTTAAGGGAAAGAGATAAGTAACCACTTACTTTGTCCACTTTGCAAAATTTTTTGCAAAAAAGTCCTCGCTCCTATATGGGCGGGGCTTTTTTTGCGTTTTGAAAAAAAATATATCCATGTTTACTTTTTTTTTACTACTTTTGTAAGAAAAACAACAGAAAAAAAGGGAGAATGATGAAAAAACAAATCCTTACCTGGTCAGCTGCTAGTCTGCTAGCGCTTTTTTACGCCGCTTGCGGCGACGATGTGATCAACGTCCACAACGACGAATATGCTATCGTGGAATCGCTCGATAGTATTTCTTGCGGTGCAGACAACGAGGGCGAAATGGCTCTTGTCAAGTCGACAGGTGTCCTGTATTCCTGCACCAATGGAGAATGGTCCGTGGTCAACGCGTCCGATGCAGTCGATCTGCGCTGTAAGTCTGAACCGCTCAAGGATTCTACCGGCTACAAGATTATATGCGATGGCAAGACAATTGGTACTGTCCAGAATGGTACCGACGGTAAGGACGGCAAGGCCGGTCAGAAGGGTTCCGATGGCAAGGCTGGCCAGAACGGCAAGGAGGTGAACGCTGACAGCCTCTCCAAGGTTATCTCCAAGAAGGTAATTGATTCGCTCGCTTGCCGCGTGGATTCGAGCTGGACTGACACGAAATCTTCCCTCATCAACGTGCAGATTTCTTGCGGCTCGGGCTCAAGCATCATCCAGTTGCCGACGCTTGTCCCCAACAAGAACCTGACCAAGCACTACAAGAAGACCGTCATGGTGAGGATGTCGCCATCTTCTAGTGCTGATCTTGCCGTGTTGGAAGTCGATTCCAGTTTTGAACCGACCGGCAAGATTTTTATCTCGACAATGAACTACTCGGAGGAAATGCCTCTGAACATTTACGAAATCCCTAACATGCATAACGAAAAGACCCCCATATATTTCCATGTGGCTGATATTGACGTGACGAACATGATGAACTCGTTCGCCGAGTTGCGCGTGAAATTTGCTGAATCGAACGGACGTGGAAAGTCCTCCGCAACGGAATTTGTAGCGCTTGTCAACTTGGACGATGCCGATACCATTGTCATTGACTGGATTAGCGACTACAAGGCTGCCCGCATTAAGACGCTCATGGAAAAAGGATCCAGTTTTGCGAAAGCGAACAGGAAGGCAAACGACGAAATTACCGAGTATTTTGGCCTCGGCAAGGATTTCCCCATTGTGGAACATTACATGTCCGATTCCATTGAAATGAACGAGAGTATTGTGGCGATGTCTGTTATGATGTTGCAATGGACTGGTAATATCGAGGATTACGACAAGGTTTATTCCGATTACAGGGCTCTCTTTGGCAAGAAGGGTGATTTCAAGACTGCGCTTAATGAAGAAATCTATGTGGACGGATACACAATTGAATATCCGTTATTCTTTGTGGATTACTTCCTTTATAACGAAGCAATGGAACCGTACGCGAAATTCTTGCAGAGGGCATTGGTTGATGCATACGAACTCCCGGCTTGTAATCTGAAACAGAATCCGATATACGTGTCCCGTGTCAAGGATGGTGCGTTCAAGTATTTCAGGTGTGACGGAAAACAGGAAATCTGGTTCCCCCTGTTTAATCTCAGTAGAAATATAGATGATATTGCAAGTAGCATCGCTGGTGAATGCGACACTACGACTAAGGGCGATTTTGTTATGCTTGATTCCCTTGGAACGCAGATAGTTACGGAATGTAATGGACAATTCTGGCGCGTGTCTAATAATCCGGGCGAAGGCCTTTGTAAGGGCCAGTCTTCCGGAACGTATGTCAAGGGAGACGGCTTTAATGGCACAAGGTTTTTCCTTTGCGTTGATGACGGCAAGGGCGGAATTGCAGCTGATTCTGTCGGTCCCACGGAATTTGCAATGAAGGCACAGTGCGATACTTCTGCAAAGGATACTTTGTACTCAATTCCTGATGATGAATATTTCTATAGGTGCGATACTAAAACCAATACGTTTGTTCATGTATACGCTAGTGAAAATAGAGATATGATTGCTAGCTACCAGTTGGGTAATTGTAAAGACAGTAAGGCTGGTGAAGTGAATACCATCTATATTAACCAAGAACAAAGAGAATTTGTGATATGCGATATTATTGAATCGGGTAAGGGGGCCTGGAGGGAAGCCTTGCCGGTTGAAGTAGAAAATGGAGCTTGCGATGCAAAGGTAATGAAAAAATCCAAGATCTATAAAATTGATAAAAAAGAATGGGAAGAGTCGATAAATACAGGCAAGGCATATTACAAGTGTGATTGCGATGCTGTCGAGGAAGAAATTGCGGACGGTGAAACTACGTCGACAAAGCGTTCCTATAGAGATTGCCGCTGGACCGAGGCAGATGATTTCGATATCAAATTGAATAAGGCCTGCAATTCCAGCATCATCGATACGACTATTACTTCTGGCAAGGACGAATTCTCCTGTATAGAGACAATGGATATAGACCAAAGAGCATATAGGGCTTGGAAAAAGTTTGATGCAAACGTGGATTGTCCGTTGATTGTGCGTACTGATGGCGAACAGTCTTGGGAAACAGGCGAACCGTGTGACTTCCCCTGTGAATACCATGGCAAGACATACTACTATAGCCAGAAGACTGAAAAATGGATTACGCTCGGCAAGAACGAAACATGCAAGCCGATAAGGAGCGAAAATGATGATGAAGGAGACGGCAGTTACTGTGCTTCTGCTAACGACAATTCGTTGTTCTTTGTCAAGGATTCGGTTCACATTGACGAAGTGATGGTCGCATTCCCGAGTTCTTCTGGAAGCAGGACTTGTGAAAACGGAGAAACAGTTTGTAAGAATCAGGCTAATGGGTTCTATACTTACGAAGGCCCTTATGCGGTCATGTCAGAAAATAATGACTTCTTCACGTTTGCAGACGGTGCTAGCATAAAGGGCTTTGCTCTGCCGGAATATTTCATAGTTGAACAGACTCGTGCACAGATAAGTTATACATGCACAAGAGTGTCCGGTGTACAGGAAGTCTGTACTGCCCAGAACCGTCTCTTCATAGAGGAGTACGGAGAATCGTCTTGCGAACATCCGTGCGAGTATGAAGGGGAAAAATATTATTACAACTTCCAACACAAAAATAACGACGGTACATATGGCAAGTGGATGACCCTCGCCGAAATGGGAATGACGGAATGCCCGGCCGTAGAGGATTATTGCGATGATCATAATAGCCTCGGTGTCTCATGTAGTACATACAGTGGGTGTTTTGATTTCCAGACTGATGTTTGTCAATTTGAGGATGGATCTGAGTGTGATTGCGATGACGAAGATGATTCAGAAAATGGATGCGATTGGGTGACTGTTACTCCTCCGTCATATTGTGGAAAGTCATTGACCTGCTCTTACCCCTTTACGCGAATAGAAGCGACTTGCGAAATGGAATCTGGTACTTGGCTGACCCAAAACTAAGGCAAGTAAGGAATAGAAAGTATATACTAGTATGAAGAAAATATTTCTTACTCTGCTTCTCGCACAGGCGGCCACCTTCGCGCAGACGGGCCTGCTCGGGGGAAAGACCGGCTTGCATCAGCAAGACGCGAACACTCTCGGGTTCTTCCATTTCCGTGCAGGGACTGGCGGAACCATTGCCACCGACAACTGGGGTTATACCCGCGCGGGCAAGTTTGTCGACGCGGATGGGAATAACCAACAGATTGACGTGTGGGATGCCGACATGGAAGACGGGCGTATTGACGGTGCCCTTGCTGGCAACTTCAATTTCGCCTTCGGCTTGCGTGACGACTTGGACGTGGGTATCAGCCTGCCCATCTATTATGATCACGGCAAGGACTATTCCGGCGAGGCGGCCTGGGCTGGCATGATCGAGGGCGGCCTTGGTGACCTCCAGCTTTACGGTAAGTACCGTACTCCGCATTTTGGCCCCGACATCTTGAGGACGGCCGCAGTGCTTGACTTGTACCTGCCTACGGGCTGGAAAAATGCCGGTATGCGCCCCCGCCACGCCTGGTTTTTGAACGGGAACGGTGGCCCGACGTATGCCTACACCGCGAACAGCGTCGTGGTCGGGCTTACGGGTGTCGCCGAAGTGGACTACACTAAGCGTGGTCTCCCGCTCATATGGAATTCCAGCCTCGGCTTCATGGCGGTGTTCGGCGACGGTTCCAACACGCTCGTGTACAGCACGGCTGTGAATTACATGATGAACAAGTGGTTCCATCCGTTCTTGGAATTCAGCGGCGAAATGCGCCTTGGCAACAACGACTACCCGATCAACCCGCTGGTAGACCCGATGTTGCTCACGCCCGGCTTTAGCCTGAAGGTGCCGTTCCTCGACTTCCTCGGCGATATCGAGTTTGCCGCGGGTATCGACATTGGCGTGCGCAACCTGCTCAACGTGGGTTACGACGTAGGCGACGAAATGGACGGCTGCGAAGACTTCATGCTCGAATACGAGGGCAAGAATGGCAAGACGCTCCACTACTGCTATGTGGCGCACCCGCTTATTGCCGGTATCGCGAAACTCACCTGGACCTTCGGCAAGCCCCCTGTGGGCGACGACGACGGCGATGGTGTGAAGAACGACAAGGACAAGTGTCCGCATACGCCCAAGCCCATCGTGGTGGATGCCGATGGTTGCGGCATCGATACCGATGGAGACAAGGTGTTCGACGGTCTGGACAAGTGCCCTGACACCCCGAAGGGAGTCGAGGTTACGGTGGAAGGCTGCCCGCTCGATACCGACGAAGACGGCGTGTACGATTATAAGGACCAGTGCCCCAACACCCCGAAGGGCGTGAAGGTCGACACTGTGGGTTGCCCGCTCGATAGCGACAAGGACAAGGTCCCGGATTATAAGGACAAGTGCCCGAATACTCCGCTAGGCGCTCCGGTCGACACGGTCGGCTGCCCGCTCGATACCGATAAGGACGGCGTGTTCGATTACAAGGACCAGTGCCCGGATACTCCGCTAGGCGCTCCGGTCGATACTGTGGGTTGTCCGCTCGACAGCGATAAGGACAAGGTGCCCGATTACAAGGACCAGTGCCCGAATACCATCCCGGGTGTCGCGGTCGATACGGTTGGTTGCCCGCTCGAGAAGAAGCACGACCTTGAACAGCTCAAGAAGGGTATCAACTTCGAGTTCAACTCCTCGAAGCTCACCAAGAACAGCTACCCGACGCTTGATGCCATCGCGGACCTCATGAAGGAATTCACTGAGGCGAATCTCGAGGTGCAGGGCCATACGGATATCGTGGGAACGGAAGACTATAACCAGAGACTTTCCGAAGACCGCGCCCATACCGTGACGGACTACCTGATTTCGAAGGGCATCGCGAAGGATCGTCTGCGTGCCGTGGGATTCGGTACCCGTAGGCCGCTCGCTGACAACGAGACGGACGAGGGCCGTGCCAAGAACCGCCGCGTGGAACTCGTCCCGTTCGAGAAGGAATCGAAGAAGGGTAAATCTGGGTTCATAGACAAGATGGAAGAAAGCGTCGAGTTGCCTGCAGCGGCTCCGGCTGCTCCGGCAAAACCTGCGGAGAAGGCCGCTCCCGCGCCTGCTCCTGCAGCAGCTCCGGCTGCTCCGGCAAAACCCGCGGAGAAGGCCGCTCCCGCGCCTGCTCCTGCTGCGGCTCCGGCTGCTCCGGCAAAACCCGCGGAGAAGGCCGCTCCCGCGCCTGCTCCTGCAGCGGCCCCGGCTGCTCCGGCAAAACCCGCGGAAAAGGCAGCTCCCGCACCTGCTCCGGCAACTAAGCCGTAAGGAATCGCAGAAAGCATAACAAAAGTCCAGCTGATAGCTGGACTTTTTTGTGTGATTCGATGAAAGGAATGCTGCTTAGGGCTATTTCTTGTGTTCTTTCTTGTAGGTGAACTTGACGGAGAACAGGTGCTTGCAATCGTTCTCGTCGCTACCCCAGTGTTGCTTTGAACCTGCAACGGCGCGGATTGCGTCGTATGCTACTCTAGCCCAGAATGGGTCCAATCCTGAAAGAACCCAGATTCTGCGGAGGATGTCATCGCATTCCTCGCGGCTAAAACTTACATCATCGAAATCTCCCGTGTGCATATAAAGGGCGTCATGGATGAATGCGCCTGCATTGTACTCGTTATTACCTTTTTTGATTTTCGGTATGTTGACCAACTTTGCTAATGCAGGGGAGGAGGCTCCGTCACACATAAAGCCGTCTTTGAAGGTGCAGACCATTTCGAAATCGAACTTTTTGTTTTGCCTTCCGAGATAGCGGGTGCCGTAAAGTCGGACGACGTTTGTCCCCTTCATGAAGAACATCTTGCCTTTGTTGTCTTTGTAATTAAAGCTTTCGACTTTAATCTTGGTGACTCTGGTTGTGTTTGTGGACATTTTTGCTCCCTTTTTGGTTGTTATGTTGGACGTTTAAAATAAAGTAAACTAATTATGGTGAAATTTTTTGTAAAAAAATAGTTGCATGATGGAAAATGGCGTTTGGACGCTAATTTGGAAAGTTGAACGGAAGAAAAAGTTGATTTGGAACTTTGCAGAGGGTCTTTCGTGTGCAATAATTTTTTTCATTAAGAGACTTGGATGTCTTTTTTGAAATCTGTAATGACTGTATGGCGTCTGTATATACATTCCTATAATATTATTTGATTACATAATCAATGGATGTGCCCTAAAAATAAAGAATACTTCGGCTTTTTCTCGAAATATTTATGTTGTATGTAATTTTGGAAGAAAACTTTTTTATTTGTTACGTGTTGAAAAAATCCTGATTTTCTGGTAAAAATTGTAAGATTTAAAACGCTAAATTGGATTAATAATATATACACCCTTTTTTTAAATTTGCGAACAAAAGAAAAAAGGGTGGAAAATGAACCAAAGATATTTTTATCTGGCGAAAGCCGTTATTGTTGCTTCGCTGGCGATTTCGGCAAGTGCTGCATGGGCTGAACGTCCGAAGAATGAAGATCCCGCTTGCTCGTTTACTGGCGGCGCCTACTACAAATCCAACAACACGCTGTATCTGGAATCTTTTGCCAAGGAAGGTGCCAAGGTTAAATACGATGCAAATGCAGCATCTTGCCTTAATAAAAGCGCTTCTGATCGTTTGAAGGTCACGATTGAACGCAGCGCAGCCCTTACGCAGAATTCGACGCTTATTTTGCCGATTGCGGTGAGGAAAAGCGGCCAGTATACCAGTTCCTGTGTCAATATGTATGATATCTACAATTTCAGCAAAGTGAACGGTAAGTGGATTGCTGATGGCAAGAATATGCAGGACAAACTTTCTGCCAACAGACCGGCTCTGATTGTTTCCGATACAAAATCGAGCAAATGCAAAGACATTAAGGAAATTACATTCCTTGCACAGAGTTATAACAACAACCCGGCGCCTGCACATGATCAGAATCTTGAACTTTGGTTGCATGATAATAATTCGAATACCCAGAGTTTCGTGTTTGCTGGAACATACAGTTACGAAGAATGGAAAGCGGGTGATGGCAAAATTGGTAAGGTTTACGGCTATGCGGCCAGGGATAAGGGCGCTGTTACGGCTGGCCAATTTGTGAAGGTCGGAACAGGTGCAAATATTGCTCCTCTTCGCGCTTATTTGCGGTACAAGGGTCGTGGCCTGGCCAAGGTTTCTAGCGATGCTGTTGGCGAAGAAGATTTGCCCGAAACGATTGAAGTTCGCCTTCATGATTCCGACAGCACCCTCTCCATCGGCAAGCTGAACACCTTCACGGGTGAACTCAAGATGGATGATCGCCGTTTCGACCTCAAGGGCCGCACAATCGGCGAAAAGCCCGCAAACTGGGGCATGTTCCTTGACAACAAGAGAAAAATTCGTTAATTTGAGGGGGCAATAGAATGAAAAAGAAAGAATATCTTGCACCGAAAATGGAACTGATTGATCTCAAGCATCAGGCTTGCCTGTTGAGTGGGAGTGGCGAAGAGACATGTGATGATGGAGATTATTGCGACGAACTCGGCCTCAATATCCAGGGAGTGTCCAACTCCAAAGGCTAGGGTATGCGTTCGCTAAGCGAACCATTCTATAAAATCCTGCAGGTGGCTCTCGGGGCCACGCAGGATTTTTTGTTTACCCTGAGCGCCGAGGAATGGCAGAAGCTGCATGTCATGGCGAAGCAGCAGTCCGTCCTGGGAATCGTCTACGACGGGATTGCTCGGCTGCCCAAGGAAAAACGTCCTCCCATGGAGCTGACGTTGCGCTGGTCTTGCGTTGCCGAGTCCATCCGGGGCATGAACGAGAAGATGAACCGCGAGGCTGCGCGCATTACGCGACTTTTCGAGGATCACGGCCGTCGCAGTGTCATTCTCAAGGGCCAGGCGAATGCGCGGCTTTACCCTAACCCGCTTGCGCGCCAGGCGGGAGATATCGACATCTGGATTCCCGGCGGGTTCAAGGGTGTGGTGGAATTTCTCAAGGAACACGGCCTGATTTCTGACGAAAAGAACCTCAGGGGCATTTTTCACCATGTGGAGATGCTTGGCGAAGACGGAATCCCTATTGAAGTCCATTACAAGCCCGCGTCAGGTATCCCGTTTCGGGATGGCGAATTCCAGAAATTTCTTTTGGATGAAGTCGGGGGCGCCACTCTTGTTCCCGAGGGGTTCTATTCCCCGACCATAAAGTTTGCGCTGGTGATGCAGCTGGCTCACCTGCAACAGCATTTCTTTAGCAAGGGTTTGGGCTTGCGGCAGTACATGGATTACTATATGCTGCTGCTCCACTCCACCGAGGAAGACCGTCGCGAAGTCGCCGCGGTGATGAAGCGCCTCTCGATGATGCGGGCTTGCGGCGGCGTGATGTGGGTGCTTGGTCGCGTGTTTGCGTTAGAGCAGGAAAAAATGCTTTGCTTGCCCGACGCCTGGCGCGGACGTCGCCTGCTCCGCCAAGTCCTGGAAGGCGGAAATTTCGGGCAATACGGCAAGGAATACCGGCTGCGGGGTGTGCCGCGCTGGTTCAACGATAGGCTGCGAATGTTGCGCTGGTTCCCCTTCGATCCGGTAAACGTGCTGTTCAAGGAACTGCGCTACTGGCGTGCCACGCTTTTCCTGATTCCTGCGCGCATAAGAAAACGCGAGCTCTTTCTTTCAAGAACTCGCGATGAGCAAAAACTGGATTTCTAGGATTTCCCTAATTCAAGTCAGGGCAGTTAATCCTTGACGCAGCGGACGGACAAAAGTCCAGATACCTCGTTGGCCGTGTATGTATACCCTTTCCAATTGTCCATCAAGATGACAAATGTCGACCAAGTGCCGTTATCATCTTGCTGGATGAAGACAAAGGGCTCAACTGTGAAATCGCCGAATCCTACTACATGCAGGAATCTCGAGGAGTACCATCCGAAACCGTTATTTTCCTTGAATTCCTCGCAGCCTCGGTAGCCAGGGCAATATTCTGAAGCGTATTCCAGAAGGCGCATCAGGCTGGACCATTCCTGTTGTGTCGGGATGTGCCATCCATTGGGACAGATGCCTTGGAGGTGTTCCCCTTCCATTACAATGGAGTCCGCGCCAATCACGTCATGTACACTGTACTGTGCAAAGGTGTTCCAGTATGAGGAATCGAGTGAATTTACGTATGTGTCAAAGTTCTCGTCGTCGTATATGCTGAATCTTACAGTGCGGCCTTGGTAATTTTGGATTCTATTGGAGTCGGGTGCCATGACCGGTTGAATGGAATCGTTGCTGTAAGTCAGGTTTTCGGCCATCCATGTGAGCGGAGTCCCTTCGATGTCGTACGTGACCGTCTTGTAGGTTTTCCCGTCGCGGTCGTCGGTCATGGTCCCGGTCTCGAAATTGACCTTGTCAACTATTTTATGCCGTCCGCCTTCTGCCACCCATTCTCCCGACCGGCAAATGAGGTTCAGGTACTGGTCCTCGGTTCCCGCTGTTTCTACTGTATCGCCTTCACGAGCGGTTGTACATTCGCCCAAACCGTATATTGTTGCAAAGAATCCGGTCATGAAGGCGTTCTTGCTATTGTCGACATAGCCGGCGTCAAAAAGGAACCAACGATGAAAATACCTTAATAAGTCTGCTTTTACCGAATCATCTGCTGTGAAGGTCCCTGTTTCGCCAAAGGTGTTGACCGATGGCGCTGTGTAGTCGGTCGCAACGGAGTAGATTGGTCTAGAGCGGAAAATGGCATCGTAAACAATATTCGCTATGAACACTTTGTTGGTGTCTTGGGCAAAGTCACTTTTGTCAAAATTGAACGTTCCGTTGTATATTCCCACGGCTTCTAGAACCTCTTGGTCGGCTTGCTGCTTTGCCGTTGCGAAATCGGTCCCATTTTTAAATAGGTGCTTTATACGGGACGCTTCAAGGCGGGTCATGATGTTGAGCCCGATATTGTCTGCTGTGCGTAAATCAACGAGCGCATTGTAATTGTTGTTGAGATATTGCCCGTAGCTGATTATGCCGGAGAAATCCTTTAAGTTCGTTAAATCCTCCTTGTTCATGAGATTCCATTGCCAGTCGTCGTAAATATAGGGCAAGAGCTCGACCAGTACATAGGGACTGTTCAGTGAAACGCTATCGAAGCTGAAATTCCCTGTTGTGTCTGTGCAGCGGGTGAAATAGAATACTCCCGTTGTGTCTAGCGTGAGCGAGTCCAGTTCGGACAACCTTAAAACGGAGCCGTAGGGGACAAAGGAGCCCTGCATGCTTGAATAGGTGTCGAACGAATTGGCCATATAGATAGTGTCTGCGGAGGGATTGACCATTCGCATTGCTCTTCCAGATACGGTGTAGCTATTGCGTGCTGCGTTGGAAGTTGTATCGCAGGCCGTGTCGCAAGGCGTTTCGTTGTTTGCTTGGAGCCCCCTTTCTTCTGCTGTGCCTCCATCGGCAATAGACTTGCCGTCTTCGGAGCATGCGATGAGGGCCAAGGCAAGCAATACCGCCGCCTTGCAAACCATTTGTTTGGCTATTCCTGAGTAATTCATGATATCCTCCTAACCCTTTTTGTTTGAATCCTTGTTTGTCATCGGGAACAACTGCATGTTCAGACGGTAGACCTCGTCTGTCGCAGCATTTTTTGTCGCAATGGCGATGATGCGCTTGCGGCACTCGGCGATTTCTTCTACGATTTCTTCGTAGGCGTCGTGCGTGATGCCGAGTGTGATGCCCGAAAAATGACGTTTGTCCTGTTCCACGCCTTCAATGGCGTCGAGGGCGAATTCGCCCATCTGCCGGTGCATGCTACGGACGGCCACGGGGGTTACGTCCATGTTGCCTGTCGTCACATTTTTTTCTGTCTGGATATAATTTCCGCTCTCGTCCTTTTTGAGCAGGCCCGCCTTGAGAAGGAACTTCAGCGTGTCGCTGACTTCGGCGGCGGTGATTTCCGGGCGGCAGGCGTGGGCGAGTGCGAGCGGCTTTGCCCCCGGCATCGAGGGCGCCAGTTCACGGATGACCGGGTTCTTCCAGTCTTCGAAAAAGCGGAATGCGTCGCCTTCCAGGATTTTGGTCTTGTGGGCTTCGGCAATCGAAAGCATCTTTTTGAAGATTGTTTTTTTGTCGGCATCCTTTTTCGCGTGGTCGAACTTGACCATCTCGGCGAAGTATTCCTGTTCGTAGTCCGCCAGGTGCATTGCCTTTGCGACGCGCTCCACGGCGGCGTCGCTCAGGTTAAACCGGCCCTCACTTACGTACTTGAGGTAGACTGGCGAAGAAAAGCCTGCTGCCTGTGCGAACTCCGGCCAAGTAAATGCGGACTTGGCCTTTCTGTCGGCGTAATAGTCCGCGATGTACTGGCGGTAGCTTGCGTATTCTAGTACATCTTTCATTGTTTCCTCCTAACCAAACGGCCTCCTGGTTTTTGAGCCCCGTGCCGTTTTCGTTTCTAATATACATCAAAAAATTTAAAAAGTCAATAGTTTTCACAATAAATAATTGCTGTTTTTGTTGAAATTTCGCCATTTGTTGAATTTTTGTGAAAAATACGCTTAATTTTTGCAATAAGAAAATGTTGCGATCTGTGGCCGAGACCGCAAAAAAGAAAGGCGGGCCGAAGCCCGTCTTCCTTTTCCTCCTGCCCCCAGGTTAAGGGCGTTTCGGATGAGAGAGAGACTCTAGTTCTTTATGCAGCGGACTAAAACCGGTATAGTAAGAGGTCCAAAGCCATAAATCATGGTTGAAGTACCATATGAAGTCAAGGGGTACATGTCAGGAAACACATGATTGTCCGTTTCAAGATATTTTTTCCTAATTGTGTAGTAGTAAATGACGGGGTACAAATCGTTTGGGCTCTCATAAGATTGATGGTCGTTAATGTAGGGGACTGTTGCAAAGTTATTTTCCGTTAGATAATCAAAGGTGATTATAGGATCGTCTGTATCATTTACCTCAACAGCCATCGGGATTTCAAACCCAAATCCTGTTGTATTGGAATCGGCAAGATAGTACCAGACATTATAACGTTCTTCATCGAATCGCTCGGCGATATTTTTAAACAACGTTTCCCAGTCTTCGACATTAGGGATTCTCCATCCATCAGGACACACTCCCTGGTGCATAACAGGCCTTGATGGAGAAATAAACTGTGAATAATCTAGGTAAAAGGCTTCTTTTTCTTCATATTTCTTTTCACAGTATTTATAAATGCTATCGACATAGGCATCGGCACGGCAATATGTAGTAGGTTCACAATGTGTTGTATCTTCATTCACCTCATAGCAGAAGATATCTTCTCTCTGATGGGGATATAATTCTATATCAGGGCAAAAAGGGTATTCAGAAGAGCATTGTTCTTCGATAGGTGAAAAAGCGCTGTCACTGATTGTTATTGGATTTTCATATGTAGTATAGTAATCAAGAGAGCTTATTTTGATAGAAGACGAATTGAGGTTCATCGCGGCTCTCCATGCGTAAAACCGACCATACATTTCGCACGATGGGTCGTTTTTCCAACATAGGGTCCTTCCGCGCAAATTTTCTTTCAAATTTTGATCAACGCTTAAAGATGTCGTGTCCGCAAAGTTCAAGTTTTCTGCCATCCAGGTTTGCGTAACATCGCCCCAGTTGTATGTGACGGTCTTGTACGTTTTACCGTCGCGCGAATCCACCATCGTGCCATTTATGTGTTCAATTGTTTTGCTGCTACTGTCTCCAAGAACCCATTTTTCTGAATGGCAGACTAAAAAACCGTCATCTGTTGAGTGCGATTCGTTCTCGCGAGATTCTGTACATTGCCCCAAGCCTTCTTTGTGTGCGAGAGCTGCGATTTCATAGGCTCTCAATTTCATTGTGTTCAAATAGTATTGCTTAATTTTTTCACTGAAAGTAGAGACGATTTTTGGAGGAATCTCATTGAAAATGTTCAGGTAATACAGATCATTCGGCGCCTCCGTATACCAGAATTGAAGTAAAAATGATAAAACTTCCAATTCATTGTTATCGCTTAATTCTTCAAAATCTCCCAGATCTTCATATATTCCATATTGTTCAAGAAGAAGCAGTTCTGCCTTCTTGCTGGCTTCGGCAAGGGACATCCCTTCTTTGAAATAATGTTTCAAAAACTCTGCTTTTATATTGGTCAAAGAATTAACGCGTATCGTCGAATGTTTTCGTAGATCAACAATTGCATGTAAATAATGGGGGTACTTTACTGAGCTGTCTATAGAAGGTATATCCTCTGGATACATATTCCAGATGATGGAGTTGTCCATCCAGTAGGTGCTGTCTTTAGAAGGTTTATATACAGGATCTCCCCATATATCACGTTCCCCGCAATATTCCGTATAGCACGAATCCTGCATTTGAATCAATACATATGGGCTTGTTATAGCAAGTTCCGCAAATGCAAAGTATCCGCTATCGTTAGATATGGTATCTGCAAAAGAGCGTCCTGTTTTATCGAGCGTCAAAGAATCCAATTCGTAAACGACCACAATCGTTCCCTTTTGGGAGGGTGTCGTGTTGCTGGTGGCTTTGGCATGGATTGACGAGTCGCTTGATGCTTGGATGGTCAGCATCATGGGGATTGCATCTCCGGCTCGCCCCGACAGCGCGTAGATGCGCGTCTCTTCTGTGGAGCCGCCCATGGAACCTACGGGCCGCACGCTTTCGTCGTTGGAGCAGCCCGAAAACATCAGGATGAGTACAAGTGCCATGACCAGGCAGAATGCCGTCCCGATAAAATCGTACACTAGCGTGTTTTGTGTTTTGTTTTTCATGGTTTCCTCCTAACCCTTTTTATTGATACCCTTTTTTGTCATCGGGAAGAACTGCACGTTCAGGCGGTAGACTTCGTCTGTCGTAGTTTCCCTTGTCGCGATGGCGATGAGGCGCTTGCGGAAGGCATCGATTTCTTCTACGATTTCATCGAAAGATTCGGTCGTGATGCCCAGCGTAAGGCCCGAGAAATGGCGCTTGTCCTGTTCCACGCCTTCGATGGCCTCCAAGGCGAATTCGCCCATCTGACGGTGCATTCCGCGGACGGCCACGGGGGTCACGTCCATCGGGCCTGTCGTTATCGACTTGTCGGTTTGTGTGTAATTGCCGTTCTCGTCTTTCTTCAGCATGCCGGCCTTGACCAGGAAGTTCAGCGACTCGGTCACCTCGGCGGCCGTAATTTCGGGGCGGCAGGCGCGGGCGAGTGCGAGCGGCTTTGCGCCGGGCATCGCGGGGGCGAGTTCGCGGAGTACCGGATTTTTCCAGCTCTCGAAGTAGCGGAAGGAGTCGCCTTCCAGGATTTTGGCCTTGTGCGCGTCGGCAATCGCAAGCATTTTGTTGAATGCCGCTTTTTTGTCGGCGTCCGTCTTTGCGCGGTCGAACTTGACCATCTCGCGGAAATATTCCTTTTCGTAATCGACGAGGTGCATGGCCTCCGCTACACAATCGACGGTCGCCTCGCTCAGATTGGAGCGGCCCTCGCTCACGTATTTCAGGAATACCGGCGACGAGAACCCCGCATCGCGTGTGAACTCCTGCCAAGTGAACGCGGACTTGGCCTTTTTCTCGGCGTAGTAGTCCGCGATGTACTGGCGGTAGCTCGTGTATTCAAGTACATCTTTCATTGTTTCCTCCTAGCAAACGGTGTCTTGACTTTGTGGCCTGCGCCGCTTGCGTTTTTTAATATATACCGTATTTTTAAAAAAGTCAATAGTTTTGTGATAAAAAATGTGCGTTTTTAGCTAAAAATTGGCATTTTTATAGGATTTTTATAAAAAGTTGCAATATTTTGTGATACATATAAAATAATTTCTGCATAAAAATTGACTATGCCGTGGTCGCTGGGGTGCAAAAAAAAGAAAGGCGGGCCGAAGCCCGTCTTCCTTTTCCTCCTAACCAAAATGGTTTAATAATGGCAGAATATCAGTTTTTGATGCAGCGGACGGAAACGAGTTCGTTAAGCGCCTCAAAAGTAAGAGGATAATATTGAGATTCCATCAAGAAGGTGTTGTATTTATCTGACGGAAGAGAAGAATTTGCGCTGACAGTGTAATAGTAAACAGGATAAGCAAGATCCAATTGATTATCATAAGACTCATTGGCGTCAACATCAGGAACAGAAGCGAATGAATTGACTTTTCGAGAATGAGTTTTAACTTCAAGGACATCGCCGTGATCCGCTTCAACAGATGTCGGAATTGTATATCCAAATCCAGTCGCATGTGTATCGGCCAGAACAGACCAAACATTTTCTCGTTCTATACCATATTGTTCCGCAACATTATCAAACAACGTTTCCCAGTCTGCATTGTTAGGAATTCTCCATCCATCAGGGCAGACGCCCTGGTGTTCGATAGGCCTTGACTGAGGAATAAATGTTGAATAATCTAGGACGAACAAGTATATTGGATATGCTTCATCACAGTATCTGTATATGCTGTCAGCATAATCGTCAACGGGACAATAACTAATCCCAAGGGTATTATTATCAGAAAAAAACCAATAAGAGTTTTCTTCTCTATGCTTGGACAAGTCCAAATCAAGACATTGGGGTAATTCAGAAGCGCATTGATTTTCTAGAACGATTGTAGAATCTGCTTCGCCATTTGTGTAACTGACACCGAGTAATTTGACAGAAGAATCGAGATTCATAGCGGTCCTCCATGCATAAAAACGGCCGTTGATTTCGCATGACGGGTCGTTGCTCATGCATGTTGTCCCACCGCGCAAATTTTTCTTTAAGGATGGGTCTACGCTTGAAGATGTCGTATCTGCAAAGTTCAAGTTTTCTGCCATCCAGGTTTGCGTGACCTTTCCCCACTTGTATGTGACTGTTTTGTATGTTTTGCCATCGCGAGTATCTTGCATTACGCTGTCTGTGTGTTCGATTCTTTTGTACCCCAGTTCCCATTTTTTTGAACGGCAGACATATGAACCAGCGGTTTCGTTTTCGCGGGATTCAGTGCATGGCCCTAATTCACCTTCTTTCGCCAAAGCTGCCATCACATATTCCAATAACTTCTTTGTATTTGAATAGTATTGTTCTGCTTTTTTACCTAAAGTAGAGTAGGCTGCAGAAGGGACGTAGTAGAAATTGTTATAGAGGTGCAAGTAACCAGACCAGAAAGGTTTGCTATACAACAGAACCCATATGAGACCCAATTTGTTATCGCCTTCATTCATTTCTTCAAAATCACCCAAATCATCGTAAATTCCGACTTCTTCAAGAATGTCCTGTTCTGCTTTTTTGCCGGCGTCGGCAAAAGACATTCCGTCTGCGAAATTTTCTTTCAACAAAAGGGCTTTTATGTCCGTTAATGAATTAACGCTTATCTTCTGATATTTCCGCAAGTCTACAATTGCATTGAAGGAGCGAGAATATTTTTTTGAACTGTCTATTTTCATATGAAGTAGTTCATCCGAAATGGCGTTCCTCCATATTCCACGTTCCTCGCAATTTGTCGTATAGCAGGAATCCTGCACTTGAACCAATGCGTACGGGCTCGTTATGGGAAGTTCTTCAAATGTAAAGTATCCGCTATCATTAGATATGGTGTCGGCAAAAGAAAGGCCTGTTGTATCGAGCGTCAACGAATCCAATTCATAAACAGTAACAACAGTTCCCTTTCGCGCAAATACGGATCCCACATATCCCGTAGGCTCGGTGATTTCCCCTGTGGTATCCGCAATTTTCATCAGTTTCGGCAAAACGTCTCCGACCTGCCCCGACAGGGCGTAAATGCCGGTTTCTTCGGTATAGCCGCCTTCGTGTGCGACCGTTGATTGAGTTGTGTCGTTGGAACAGGCTGCGAACACAAAGGCGAGCAGCGTCGCCGTTTTGCAGACAAGGTGCCTGCCGATATTTGAGTAATACATGGTTTCCTCCTAACCTTTTTTATTGATATTCTTGTTTGTCATCGGGAAGAACTGCACGTTCAGGCGGTAGACCTCCTCCGTTTCGGTGCTTCTCGTTGCGATGGCGATAATTTCCTTGCGGAATTCGGCAATTTTCTGCACGATTTCTGTGTAGGCCTCCTGCGTGATGCCGAGCGTGAGGCCCGAGAAGTGCCGTTCATCCTGCGGGACGCCCTCGATGGCCTCCAGCGCGAACTGCCCCATTTGGCGGTGCATGCTGCGGACGGCCACGGGGGTCACGTCCATCGGGCCCGTCGTTATGCCCGTTTCGGTTCGTGCGTAATTCCCGTCCTTGTCTTTTTTGAGCAGGTCTGCCTTAATAAGGAAGTTCAGCGATTCGGTCACCTCGGCGGCGGTAATTTCCGGGCGGCAGGCGCGGGCGAGCGCGAGCGGCTTTGCCCCGGGCATCGAAGGGGCGAGTTCGCGGAGGACCGGGTTTTTCCAGCTCTCGAAGTAGCGGAACGAATCCCCCTCGATGATTTTCGCCTTGTGCGCGTCTGCAATCGCGATCATCTTGTCAAAGGCGGCCTTTTTCTCGGCATCGGTCTTTGCGTTGTCGAGCTTGACCATTTCGCAAAAGTAATCCTGCTCGAAATCGACAAGGTGCATTGCCTGGGCCACGCGCTTTGCGGCGGTATCGCTCAAGTTGAGCCGGCCTTCGCTTGCGTATTTAAGGTGAACTGGCGAAGAAAAGCCTGCGGCTCGCGTGAACTCTTGCCATGTGAACGCGGACTTGGCCTTTTTCTCGGCGTAATAGTCCGCGATGTACTGGCGGTAGTTCGTGTATTCAAGTACATCTTTCATTGTTTCCTCCTAGTGAACGGCGTCTTGACTTTTATGGTCCGCGTCGCTCGTAATTCCAAATATAAGACCTATTTTTAAAAAAGTCAATAGTTCTGTCATAAAAATGTTTGGAATTTAATGAAATTTAGTCAATTTTTACGTGTTTTGCAAAAAATAGTGATTTATTATAATACATATAACATTGTGTGCTGAAAAATGCTATGCCAGGTTGGTCGGGAAAATGCAAAAAAAGAAAGGCGGGCCGAAGCCCGTCTTCCTTTTCCTCCTAGCCACAACAAGGGGGGGGGTATGAGAAAGATTCTAGTTCTTGATGCAGCGGACTGCTGCCGCCTTTAAGGTGTCGCCGATCGAGCCGTATCCAAGGTCCTCGTCATAATCGAACCAGACCTTGTCCGGAGTAAGTCCACTCTGCCAACTATGGAGTGTAACCCAACGAACCAGGGCGTCCGCAACAATAAATTGCATCAAATTGTCAGACGACACCCAAATCCATTGGTTTTCCAAGTCTACTTCGAAATTATCGACAAGTCTCTTAATTCCGAATCCAGTCGCATCTTCACCAAACAAAGCCAATGCAGCCTCCTTGGAATTTACGCCATAGTGTTCGCCCATCATCTGCAATAGGGAATTCCAATCATTCACCGTCGGGAGCCTCCATCCTTCGGGGCAAATCCCCTGATAAGCGTCTTCATTCTTGTTCGACATGTATTCGGTGACACCAAGCGACCAGTCTTCCACGCCTTCGTTGCACCAACCTCCATACAGAGAATCGCATTCCTTCTTTACCTCGGCTACGCACGCACTATCGGAGTCGCACGTTCCTATTCTCATGTAAACGCAGAATTCTTTACCCTCGATATCCTTAGGGACGCAAGGACTGTCTTGCTGTTCCAGGAAAACCGTATCGCCGACCGAGTCTATAGAATACACCTTGATGTCATCTTCGCCAATATTCATTGCACTAAGCCATGTATAGAAACGGCCATAGGTTTTTCCGCTGCGGTCGTAGTTCTGTGTAAAAGCGTTCCACTTCGAATTTGCCTTCAGGACGCTATCGGTGCCTGCCGATACCGTATCTTCAAAATTTAGGTTCTGGGCCATCCAGGTCTGCGAAATGCCGCCGATATTGTATGTAACCGTCTTATAGGTCTGCCCATCACGGTTGTCTGTCATTGTGCCCATTGTATATTCAATGCTTTTCAATCCTATAGCCCATTTTTCGGAATGGCAAACTATCGCGACGGAATCACCTAACTTTCTTCCTACAAGAACAATCGCCATCTCGTTTTCACGAGCCTCTGTGCATTGCCCAATACCATTCTCTTCTGCAAGGAGGCCTACTTGATAATCTGTCATCTTCTTCTTATTCTGGTAGTACTCCTCGGCTTCAGTTCCAGAATCCGCAATAACCACTGATGGGATATATAGCATGTCTTCCACATACATGCTAATATCGAAATCTATAAGATGGCGCTCGGTAACACTCGTTTGTCGGATTAGTGCTTCTGCATACGCTAGTTCCGATTTTTCATCGAACAAATCTTCAAACGAGCCCAGGTCCTCATATATCCCGAGCTGTTTCAGGACATCGCGTTCGGCCATTGTGTTCGCCTCCGCAAACGACTTCCCTTGGGTCACATATTCACGCAATAACGGAACTTTTGCAG
>JAEEGI010002434.1_pt1 | contig 45673 bp, 35 predicted proteins | sample 8958751 | NCBI WGS metagenome assembly JAEEGI01 (sample SAMN16246545, study PRJNA631951) | gut metagenome | biome: gut microbiome; feature: rumen; material: KS-attached | host: Bos | place: Iran: Karaj | collected 2018-10
GGGTCTGTCTTCTCTTGTCCATCGGTGACGGCCGCGGGAAAGACGGTTCATGACAGCCGTTTTCCCGGACGGAACGCCAATCAGTTATCTTCCGTCATACGTGATAAAAGATCTTCGGGAGGCAGGACCCGGAACGAAACGTTTTTGTAATCACCGCTGTTTCTGGTAACGAAGCAGTCGATCTTTTCTCTGACGGCAGTTTCAGCCATTACCGCATCCTCATAATCGGCAATGCCGGAAAGCAGCGCTTTTTTACAATCGACCGCAGTCGTGTCCAGGATCCCGAAAAGCGAAAACAGCGCTGACAGCTGCTTCCTTGTTTCTTCGACGCTGTGGTTCGCGCGATGCATAAGGTAGTATATATCAAGAACGGATCTTGCTGTCAGACATCCGCGGATGCGGTGATTGGCAACGGCGACAAACAGTTTGTGCGCATTCTCAAAAAAAGGTTCTCTCTTCTGCATAAGATCCAGCACGATACAGGTATCGAACAGTACTGTCGTCATATCTTGCCGAGCCTCTCCTCTCTTGCTTCTTCAAGCGAAAGATCCGGAGGAAGAATCCCGACGAGCGAATCGACAAGATCGACTCTGTCCTGAAAAGGATTTGACAGCTTGGCGATTATCTTTCCGTTCTTGGTGATATAGATATCCTCTGTTGCAGACAGAAGAAGATATTTCCCGAGATTCATTTTAAGTTCTGATGCTGTAATAGACATTCGAACGCACCTCCTTGCTATATCTATTATACACTCAGCGAACGGAATTGTCAATAATCCGCACGAATCATTCTGCAAATCGTACAAAATCATACGGAAATACTCTGCCAAAGCCAGTCGGAGACATGATTATACGGATTTCTCCGTTACTGGTGTTTATGCAAAAAGGACGAAAAACGCCCGCTTTGAACATGCAAATAAGGAGCTGTTCAAGCCCTGTTTTTTGACCAGGTGTTTAAACAGCCCCTTATCGTGGCGCGGGTAATGATCGAGCACTTCGCACTCGATGAAATCAAATCCGTCCTCTTAACCCGGCGAAGTCGGATTTCATCGCGAAGCGATTTCATCCACCGAAGGTGGATTTCACCCGTCCGCCAGGACGGATTTAATTGCAAAAGAAGCAGCCATTCGGCTGCTTCTTTTGCTGGTGCGGGTAATAGGACTTGAACCTACACGAAGTTGCCCCCACTAGAACCTGAATCTAGCGCGTCTGCCAATTCCGCCATACCCGCGAATATAAATTGAAAATTGCAAATTGCAAATTGCAAATTATTGTTTGGATTTTGAAGTGCGGACGATGGAGTAGAGGATTTTCTCAAGCTCGATACATTCCGCGAGGATGGATTGCGTTTCTGCCTTTGACAAATAATCTGTCGCTTCAAGAAGTCTGAGCCAAAACTTTGTTTCGGCGGCTTCTTTGAGCGCAATATTCATTTTCGAAATGAAATCGGCGTCGCTTTGCGCTTGCTGTGCTTCGGCAATATTTGCGCCGATACTTGTTCCCGAGCGAAGGATCTGCTTTGATAAAACAAACTCATTCTTCTGCTCGTTCAAATATCTGCTCAGTTTAACGATCCTGACAGCGAAGCCAAAACTCTTTTCTTCTATCGGATTGTTCATAAACTGATACCTTAATTTTCAATTTGCCATTTGCAATTTGCAATTAAACGCGCTTGCGCGTTTGCGCTTTTTGTTCGCGCAGATGTTATTATAACATAAAATTTGCGAATGTCAAGGATTATTTTTTTATTTCTTTCGGCGCGGCGTTCGGTCTGCGTCGGGAAAAGTAAAGGGGGCTGCGTTTGCAGCCCCCGGATATCAAGCTATAAGCTTATTTGCTCTTTTTAACAACGACAGCGCCGCCGAGAGCGAGCACGGAAACGACTGCAAGAGCGATGATGCCCGCGTCGCCGGTGGTCGGGGTTACGGGTTTAGATTCTTCAGCAGGTTTGGATTCCTCTGCAGGAGTGGATTCTTCTGCGGGAGTGGATTCCTCTTCGCTTACGTCAACAACGGCATCCTGAACGACCTGGATCTCGTTTACGAAGCCCCAAACGCCGTTGACATACTGGAATTCGACCATTACGTAACGGGCGGTCTGAGATTCGAAGGAATCGGAGGTCTCTGCCCAGTAAACTTCGCCTTCAACGCCGAGAAGCATTTCGCCTACGTTGGTCCAGTTTTCGTTATCGTCGGAAACGTATACGATGATGGCGGTGTAGACGCCTATGCCGGATTCGTTTGCAGCCCAGACGTGAGCGCGGACTTTGCTGAATTCTTTAGCTTCGCCGAGGTCGATGACAGCTTTACCGATTCTGGTAGTGACGCCTTCGATGGTTTCGGTAACGGCGTTATCACGCGCGTTGTTGTTGGAAAGGAAGCCGAACCAGATGGAGCTGTAGTCTTTGTCAGGGCTTGCAACGCCGTCGGTAAGACCGGTGCAGTAAGTGGTGTTGCCGCCGCATTCTTTAGGATCGCCTTCGAGAACGCCGCCCACGACTCTGCACGGGCAGTCAAGAGCGATGTTGGTGCCTACGAGATCGTCTTCGGGAAGTTCGACGCCCCAGGCTTCGAATTCGTTTTCGGCAGTTATATTGTTCTTCGCAATGATTCTTTCATCTTCGAGATCGAGGCCGTTTGAGAAATCGAGAGCCCAAACGACTTCGTTGTTCTGACGAACGGAGATGCTGGCAACGTTGATGGTACCGGTAGCATTGTAGAAACCAATGCCGATGGTAAGCATCGCGGGAGCGGTAGCGTCATCCTTATAATCACCGTAAGTAATGTTGAACGGATCGAATTCGGCGGAATAATCGTGCCAGATGCCGAGCGGGCTGGTGGGCACTTTTTCGCCTTCGTCGTTTTCAACTTCGATATTTACATTGGAAGCGGCGAAATCGGTGAACGTCATAAGGTAATCGAAATTGTTGTACTGTTCTTCGTCAGAGTATGCGTAGCAGTTGACGTAAGCGAGGCCTGAGCCTTCAACGTCTTCGCCGAACATAACTTTAGCGGCAAGAGTAATTTTTCCGTTCTTGAAAGCGGAAGCAGGGACTTTGAAAGCGATGCTGGGAGCTGTGGAACCGTCGGCGTTAAGCCAGAGATAAGACGTGGGCGCATCGTCGTGTTCCACAAAGTCAGCGGACACGCTTACCGCTGCGGTAAGTACGAACGCGACTGCGAGGATGAGAGCCAATAATTTTTTCATAATTTTCACCTTTCTTGAGATTTATAATATTGGTTGATATTAATGTAACACAGTATTAACGATTTGTCAATAGCATTTGAACAATTTGCCGAAAAAGTTTGGCGTTTTATTCAATTTTACGTATGATTTTTTGCACGATATCACAACAGTACGGGTCTTCCTTCGGAAAAACCGATCCTGAGCTCGTCTCCGGGCCCGAGTTTGCCCGAAAGCACGGCTTTTGCGGCGAGCGTTTCGAGATTGGTCTGGATATAGCGCTTGAGCGGGCGCGCGCCGTACGCCGGATCGAAAGCCGCGTCGATTATACCGTCGCGCGCTTCGTCGGTGAGGGTGAGCGTTATCTGCTTTTCGGCGAGCCGTTTGCTCAGAGCGGCGAGCTGAAGGTCGAGGATATCGCGCATATTCGCGCGCGTGAGCGGTTTATAGAACACGATATCGTCGAGCCGGTTGAGGAATTCGGGACGGAAGCTGCGCTTGAGCAGCGCTTCGACCGCACCGCGCGCCTCTTCGCTTATCTCGCCCGAACCGTCTATTCCGTCGAGTATGATATCCGAACCGAGGTTGGAGGTCATTATGATTACCGTGTTCTTGAAATCGACCGTTCTTCCCTGCCCGTCGGTTATCCTGCCGTCGTCGAGCACCTGCAGCAGCACGTTGAACACGTCGGGGTGCGCCTTTTCGACTTCGTCGAACAGCACCACGGCGTAAGGCCTGCGGCGCACGGCTTCTGTCAGCTGACCGCCTTCGTCGTAGCCGACGTATCCCGGAGGCGCGCCGATAAGGCGCGACACCGAGTATTTTTCCATATATTCGGACATATCTATGCGCACCATCGAGCGTTCGTCGTCGAACAGCGATTCCGCCAGCGCTTTGGCGAGCTCGGTCTTGCCCACGCCGGTGGGCCCAAGGAACAGGAACGATCCTATAGGCCGGTTGAGGTCGCGTATCCCCGCGCGCGAACGCAGTATGGCGTCGGCGACGCGGCTGACCGCCTCGTCCTGACCTATGACGCGCTTGTGGAGTATGCCTTCCAGGCCGAGCAGCTTTTCGCGCTCGCTTTCCATAAGTTTCGCCACGGGTATGCCGGTCCAGCGCGACACCACCTTGGCGATCTCGTCGTCGGTGACGCAGTCGCGAAGCAGCACGTCTTCTTCCCCGTTTGCGGCGGATTCGGCCTCTTCGAGCTGTTTTTTGAGCGAAGGCAGCGTGCCGTAGCGCAATTCCGCGGCTTTTGCAAGGTCGTAGCCGTTCTGCGCCTGTTCGATCTTAGCGTTGGTCTGTTCTATTTCCTCGCGCAGTTTCTGCACGCGGGTTATGTTCTGTTTTTCGCGCTCCCAGCGCACTTTCATGGAATCGAATTTGTCGCGCAGTTCGGCGAGCTCTTTTTTGACCGAATCGAGCCGCGACGCCGAAAGCGCGTCCGTCTCGCGTCCGAGCGCCTGCTCTTCGATCTCCAGCTGCATTATCCGGCGCGAGATATCGTCCATTTCGGTGGGCATGGAATTCATTTCGGTCTTGATGAGCGCGCACGCCTCGTCGACGAGGTCGATCGCCTTATCCGGCAGGAATCTTCCGGTGATATAGCGGTCCGAAAGCGTGGCTGCGGCAATGAGCGCGCCGTCGTGGATCTTAACGCCGTGGAACACCTCGTAGCGTTCGCGCAGACCGCGAAGTATGGCTATGGTATCTTCGACCGACGGTTCGTCGACCATCACGGGCTGGAAACGGCGCTCCAGCGCGGCGTCTTTTTCTATGTATTTGCGGTATTCGTCGAGCGTGGTGGCGCCTATGCAGTGGAGCTCGCCGCGCGCGAGCATCGGCTTGAGCAGGTTGCCGGCGTCCATTGCGCCTTCGGTCTTGCCCGCGCCTACTATGGTATGCAGTTCGTCTATGAACAGTATTATGCGCCCTTCCGATTTTTTGACTTCCTCCAGTACGGCTTTGAGACGTTCTTCGAACTCGCCGCGATATTTCGCGCCCGCGACGAGCGCGCCCATATCGAGCGAAAACAGCATTTTGTCGCGCAGGTTCTGCGGGACGTCGCCGCGGACTATCCTGAGCGCCAGGCCTTCGGCTATGGCGGTCTTGCCCACGCCGGGTTCGCCTATGAGGCAGGGATTGTTTTTGGTCTTGCGCGAAAGTATGCGTATGACGCTGCGGATCTCGTCGTCGCGCCCTATGACCGGATCGAGCTTTTGCTGCTTTGCCAGCTCCACGAGGTCGTGGCCGTACTTTTTGAGTACGTCGTAGGTGGATTCGGGGTTGTCGGTGTTCACGCTCCTGCCTCCGCGGATCGCCTTGAGCGCGGAAAGCAGGCGGTTTTCTTCTATGCCGAAGCGCGAAAACAGCGCCGAAACGGTCTTATCGGCGTTCTTGACGAGCGAAAGCAGCAGATGTTCGACCGAAACGTATTCGTCGCGCATCTTTTCGGCTATGTCTTCCGCGCCGTTGAGCGCGTTTTCCAGCGCGCGCGACGCGTAATGCGTATCCGAGCCCGAAACTTTGGGCAGGCGTTCCACTTCGGCGAGCGCCGCTTTTGCGACCCCGTCGGCGTCGGCGCCGCACGAAGCGAACAGTTCGCGTGCGAGCCCTTCTTCCTGAGTGAGCAGCGCGCGGAGCAGATGGACCTGTTCTATCTGCTGGTTGCCGTATTCTTCGGCAAGACGCTGCGCCGAGTTTACCGCTTCGGCGCTTTTTTGAGTATATTTTTGGAAGTTCATAAAAAACGACCCCCTTCGTTATTTTCTTACGAAAGGGATCGTACCACATAAATATGGAAATTTTGTTACAAAATTATGTACTAAGTGTAAATATTAGCACTCTCACGCCTATTCTGCTAAAAATCGACGCTTAAAACCGCCAAATGGCTGGCAGTCGATCAGAACGGTTTGCTGTCTTTGAGCTCGACTATGCGGTTGAAGGTGTTCGCGTTCTTGGTATCTTTGCAGAAATATCCGCACCTTACGAACTGGAACCGCTCGCCCGCTTCGGCGGAAGACAGCACTTTTTCGGCCTTGCAGTGCTCGAGCGTCTGTTTGGAATCGGGGTTGTAGTAATCGTCGAGCGTCTGCCCTTCGGGGATGGCGCGCGTGTTTTCGATCTTGAACATATAGTCGTACACGTTCACGGTCACGTCTTCACATTCCGAAGCCGACACCCAGTGGATGGTCCCCTTGACTTTTCTGCCGTCGGCGGGGTTGCCGCAGCCGCTTTCAAGGTCGGCGGTGACGTGGACGCATTCCACGGATCCGTCGGGAGCGAGATCGGCTTTTTGGAACTTAACTATATACGCGCCCATAAGACGGACTTCGCCTTCGGGCTTGAGCCGGAAGAATTTGGGCGGCGGATCGAGCGAGAAATCCTCGGAATCGATATACAGTTCGCGCGTGAACGCGACGCTGCGCGTGCCGGCGGTCTCGTCCTTGGGGTTGTTGGGCAGTTCAAAGTATTCGACCTTGTCTTCGGGGTAATTGTCGACCACGACCCTGACCGGGCGAAGCACGCAGACGCGGCGCGGCGCCGACTCGTTGAGCTCTTCGCGTATGCAGTGTTCCAGCAGCGCGCAATCGACTATGGAAAAGTTCTTTGCGACTCCGGCGCGGCGCACGAAATCGAACAGCGCCGAGGGAGTGTATCCGCGGCGGCGGAGCCCGCTCACGGTAGGCATGCGCGGATCGTCCCAGCCGTCGGCGGTACCGTTATCGATGAGCTTTTTGAGGTTGCGCTTGGAAAGCACCGTGTTGGTGATGAACAGCTTTGCGAACTCGTACTGGTGCGGCTTTTTTTCAAAGCCGATATTGTCTATGACCCAGTCGTAGAGCGGACGGTGGTTTTCGAATTCTATGGAGCACATGGAATGCGTTATGCCTTCCATCGCGTCCTGTATGGGATGAGCGAAATCGTAGAGCGGATAGATGCACCATTCGTCGCCGCTGCGGTGATGCGCGCGGTGGAGTATGCGATAGATTATGGGGTCGCGCATATTGATATTGGGCGACGACATATCTATCTTGGCGCGCAGCGTACAGGCGCCGTCGGGAAGTTCGCCGCTCTTCATTTTTTCAAAAAGCGCAAGGTTTTCTTCCACGCTCCTGTTGCGGTAGGGCGATTCCCTGCCCGGCTCGGTGAGCGTGCCGCGGTATTCGTTTATTTCTTTTTCGCTCAAGTCGCAGACGTACGCCTTTCCCTCCTTTATGAGCTTCACGGCGAATTCATAGCACTTGCCGAAATAATCCGAACCGTAGCATACGTGGTCGGGATCTTTGCCTATGAGCCATTTGAGGTCGTTGTAGATGGAATCGACGTATTCCACGTCTTCCTTGGTGGGGTTGGTGTCGTCGTAACGCAGATTGAATTCGCCGCCGTACTGCTTTGCGGCGGTGTAATTGATATAGATCGCCTTTATGTGCCCTATGTGCAGATATCCGTTGGGCTCGGGCGGAAAACGGGTGTGAACTTTTTCGACCACGCCGCTTGTCAAATCGTTTTCGATTATCTCAAACAGAAAATTGTTGTTTTCTTCCATTTTCAAAGACTCTCCTTAAAAGAGTTTATTCTGTCTATGGTTTCCGCTTTGCCCAGGATATTCATCACCGTGAAGAGATCCGGCGAATTCAGCCGCCCGGTGACCGCCACACGGATGAACGAAGACACGTCGGCCACGCTGCCCTTATACGCCGAAGGATCGGCTTTGTAGAGCTTCATATCGGGGCAGAAGCCGTTCTTTGCGGCAATTTGCTTTATCTTTTCGAACCACGTGTTCTGGTCGTCGTTTTCGTCGTAGCCCGCGGCGAAATCCGCAAGGCAGGATTTTATATCGGCTTTATCGAAGCCTTCGATAGCATCTTCCACTTTGAACAGCTCTTTGTAGAAGAACGAAACGAACGGCCTGACTTCGCTCCAGCGGCCGAAATCTTTTCTGGGTTTCTTTCCGCCGCGGCCTATGGAAAAGACAGCTATCGCTTTTTCCTTATCCGCCTCGAGCAGGTTTGCGAACTCTTCATCGAACAGGCGCGACCATTCCAGCGCGCCGGAATATATCTGCTCGGCGGTCATGCGGGAAAGAACGTTTTTGGAAATATCCTCCAGCTTTTCAAAATCTATGAGGCAGCCCGAATTGGACATCTTCTTTATGCTGAACTGAAAATCGGTATAAGGCGAATCGGGGTTTTTGCTCCGCCATTCCTCGTAATTGGAATTGAGCACGGTGAGCAGGTATTCGCGCACCGCCTCCGGCGCGTAGCCCAGGCGCGTGTAATCGTCCATGCTGGCGCCCATATCGCGCTTGGAAAGCTTTTTCTTGTTGCCGTTGGCGTCAAGGCTCATCACCTGCGCGGTGTGCATGTATTTGGGAGTTTTGAAACCCAGATACGAAAACAGCTGCAGATGCAGAGGCAGGCTCGCCAGCCATTCCTCGCCGCGGATGACGTGGGTGGTGCCCATAAGATGGTCGTCCACCGCGTGGGCGAAATGGTAAGGCGGTATACCGTTGCTTTTGAGTATTATCTCGTCGCGGTCGTTTTCGGGCAGTTCGAGCTCGCCGCGGATCAGGTCGAAGCACTTGACTTTGCGTTCGCCGTCGCCGGAAGCGAGCACGCGCAGCACGAACGGATCGCCGTTCTTTAAGTGCTCTTTTACTTCTTTGAGCGTGAAAACGCGCCTCGCGAGCATTTCTTCTTTTTGCTGTTCGGCGAATTCCTCGGTCCATTCGCGGCTCTTGACTTCGGCTTTTTTATCCGAAGCGTTGAGCGATTCGAGCTCCTCGCGCGTGGTGAACACCGGGTACGCCAACCCGCGGCGAACGAGATCCTTGGCGTAAACGCGGTATATGGGGCCGCGCTCGGACTGCTTGTACGGACCGTATTCGCCTTTATAGGCGATCTCGCCGTCTTCGCCTATGACGGCGCCTTCGTCAAAGTTTATGCCGTAGTGCGCCAGCGTGGAAATGAGTTTCTGCGCCGCGCCGGCGATCTCGCGCTTTTCATCGGTGTCTTCAATGCGCAAAAAGAACACGCCGCCCGACTGGTGCGCCAGCCGTTCGCCGACTATCGTCTGATATAATCCGCCCAGATGCACGAACCCCGTGGGGCTGGGCGCAAAACGAGTGACCTTGGCGTCCTGCGGGAGCGCGCGCGGGGGATATTTCTTTTCTATGTCCTCGGGCGTTTCAGTCACGTCCGGGAAAAGCAGTTCGGCAAGCTTTGCGTAATCCATATAAACAATACTCCATATTAAGAATTTACCGTATTATATCACTTTATTCGCGCCCCGTCAAGATGTTTGATATAACAAATAAAACGCAAAGAAAAACGAGCGCTTCTTGCGCCCGCTTTCTAAGCTCATAACTCTAAACTCTCAACTCATAACCGTATCTGTTCCAGTCATACGGCCTTTCATTTTTACAATGACCGCCGCAAGCGCGGCGACGTAGCACAAAAGCACCGCGCCGGCGATCCAAAGGACCGTGCCGCCGACTTTCTTTTTTTCTGACGTATCTAACTCGCCCGCGCCGATCCCGCCGCCGCCTATGCCGCTTTTTCCGTCGTTTTCTTTTGCAATTTCTTCATATTCGTGCAAAGTATACACGCGGATCTTATCGTTTGTCAAAGGCCAACTGATCCGGCGCAGCGTATCGCCTATATCGTAAACGTATTCGCCGGTATCGGTCTGAATGAGCAGGAGCTGATTCCACTGTTCGCGGTAAAAGAACAGCATCGCCGCTTTGTATTCGCCTATCCCTCGTTCAACGCAAAGCCGCGCAAGTTCTTCTTCAGTGGGCGCAACGGTCCAGATCTGGCAATCCGCTCCGCTTTTGTAAGGTTCCGTATCGAGAATATGGTACGAAAGGGTGCTCGTTACGTAATCCCACGTCCATTTATTATAATCCGTCACGGTCGGCTTGACCAGCACTTCGCCGAAGACGCGCGTTTCACCCTCGTAGGTGCAGAAAATGGGGATATGGATATAAGGCCAGGCGTTCGGAGCTTTGCTTATAGCTTCGGAAGTGAGGTCGTTCAAACCACTGACGGCGTAACTGACGTAGTATATATTTATGTCGCAATAAATGTCCTTTGGGGCGTCGCCAGTGTGTCTAGCGAATTCGAGCTGTTCGTCCACACACCGCTGACCGACAGTTTTTACAATTTCGTCGATCGTTTTTCCGTTGCCCGCGACCATATCCCTGTCGCCGTTCATATAATCGCCGTAAAGGATGAACGGCTGCTCTTCTGTAAGCAGTATTTCTATTTCGGCGTTTTCCCGAAGCCGGGTTTTAAAGTTTTCTATGATCTCCACTATCTTGTCTGGATCGGTCTCGCCTTTTGCAATATCGTCAAGCAGCGCGCCGCGCATAAGAGCGCTGCGGTAGGAAGAAAGAGCGTGTTCGCTTGCAAAGTATTCTTCTATTGTTATGTTATTTTCCGAAAGGTAAGAAAGCAGAGTCCTGACGGATTCGGGCTGTTCGGATTCCGGCAGCGACGCGATCTGTTCGAAATACTGCTTCTGCGCTTTTGCCATGTTTTCCGCGTCCGCGTCGGAAACCCTCACGCCGTAGCCGCGTTTTTTTGCTTCCTGAGTTACAAGCACTTCCGTTATAAGCGATTCCAGCGCGGTCTTTTCGTCCACGTTCGGATTCAGCTGCATAAGATAATCCAAACTGCTTTTATGCACGGGTTCGCCGTTTACCTTTGCGACGACGCCCGACGTTTCCTCGGTGATCTCATTTCTGAACACCTTGCCGAAATATTCGCCAAGCGTCATATCGGCATAGCGAGCGCCCGCCGCGAACACGGCAAACTCCGCCGCGGCAAAGATCAACGTTACCACAAACACCGCGGCCGCGGCTTTGAATATGCGGTTTACCGAACGTTTTTTTACAGCTCGCACCGTTACGGCGGCGTCGCCGATCAGATCTTCGTCTATTTGCGCAAAAGCGTCGTAAAGTTTTTCCGCGTTCATTTTGCCGCCTCCTCATAATATTTTTTCAGCCGTTTTCTGGTGCGCGTAAGCATTGTGCGGACGTTGCTTTCGCTAAGTCCCGATTCTGCGCTTATCTGCACGGTGGGCTGCAGATGATGGTAACGCCTTATAAACACGCCGCGTTCGCGCTGCGGGAGCGTCCTTAAGAACCCGTTGAGTAGCGGAACGATATCTTCGTCGCGGACGGCGCAGTTTTTCGGTACACACGATGCCAGCTCTTCCATCACCGCCGCGTCTTTGGGATATATATCGTCGGCGCCGACGCCGAACAGCGACGCCATGGAATCGATATGGCTGCGGCCCGGTCTGCGCGAGTTGTTTTCCCATTTTGCCACGAGCTCGCGTGAAACGTAAAGACGTTCGGCAAGCTGTTCCTGAGTGATGCCCGCGCCGCGGCGCAGTTCGGCTATTCTTTCACCGGCTCTCACGTTTCACACCCCTTACGCTGGTTCTTACGTATTTATTAAACCACATTTATTGCGTTTTGTAAAGGTACTTTTTGTTACGCCCGCCGCGTTAGAGAAGCTTTTATAACGCTGCCGCGCGTGAGTATGCCTTTGCCGTACCGCGCGCGCAGGCCGTCCACCGCGGCGTCATAGCGCGTATCGCGCATGAGCCGCTTTTCATCGGGCGAATAAAAGAATTTGCACTGTTCGCCCTGAGGGGCGGGCGATATATCGGCGCAGCACACGCGCACCGACCGCGCCGGGCGCGAAAGATCCCAGTTCTGTTCCAGAAGCTCGCGCGCGGCTTCTTCCACGGCGCGGGTGGAAGAGACCGGGTACGGCAGCTTTTTGCGCCGCGTTATCACGTTGAGCGCGGTATCGCGCACGCAGACTTCCACCACGCCGCAGCGGGCGCCGTCGGCGCGCATACGGGCGCACGCTTTTTCCGCAAGATACGCCAGCGCGGCGAAATAATCCTCGCTGCCGCACAGATCGCGCAGAAAAGTCATGCCGTTGCCGTAGGATTTCGCTGCCGGAGCGAACGGGCTGACCGGCGAATCTTCCAGACCGCGGCACGCCTTTACCAAGTCGGCGCCCGTTTTGCCGAACTGCCGCGCTATTTCGTCGGCGTCGGCGCGCGCCATATCGCCTATGGTGTGTATCCCGAGCCGGCGCAGCTTGGGCACGGTGTGTCTGCCTATATACATCATATCGCCCACCGGCAGCGGATACAGCAGCTCCTTGTAATTTGAGCGCGTTATGACCGTGGTGGCGTCCGGCTTTTTGTAGTCGCTGCCCAGCTTGGCAAAAGTTTTGTTGAACGAAACGCCCACCGATACCGTCACGCCGGTCTCTTCGCGCACGCGCCGCCTTATATCGTCCGCCATCCTTATGCCGCCGCCGAAAAGCCGCGTGCTGCCCGTAACGTCCAGCCACGATTCGTCTATGCCGAACGGCTCTATCAAGTCGGTATAATCGTAATATATGCGCGTTATATCGCGCGAATACTGTTCGTAAAGCGCGTAATGCGGCGGCGATATGACGAGCGACGGACATTTGAGCTTAGCCTGCCATATCACTTCGCCGGTGGAAACGCCCGCCTTTTTGGCGAGCTCGTTCTTGGCGAGCACTATCCCGTGGCGGTCCGCCTGGCTGCCGCAGACCGCCATTGGGACGGTGCGGTATTCGGGGTGCGTGACCATTTCCACCGAAGCGAAAAAACAGTTGCAGTCGCAGTGGAGTATTATACGCCCGCCGAACGCTTCGTCGTCGTCTTCCCCGCCGGAACGCGCGTTTTCACGCAGCAGCTTTTGCGAACGGTCCCACACGCCGCCGCGCGCGGTGTTCCATTCAAAGCCGTTTTCAAGATTAACGCGCTTTGCGACAAGCTCGCCGTAGACCGCGCTTTTGTCGAACGAATTGCAGCACACTGCCGCCGCCTCCCTTTCCACAGGTGTTCCATTCTCATTGATGCGAACATTTGTTCTGTACGGTGATTATAGCACGCCCGCGCGCGTTTGTCAAGAACAAATGTTCGGCAAACCGCAAAAAAATAAAAGCCCGAAAAGTTTTTGGCTTTTCGGGCTTGCTTTTCTATTCTGTTTTAAGCGCTATCACGCTTCGTAATCGATACACACGCGCTCGGCGACGAACGGGCGGACGTAAGTCGCAGCGGCGGCGACGTGAGCGGGATGCTTTTGATACGCCGCGAGAGACGAAGCGTCTTCGAATTCGGTATAAAGCATCATATCGGCGCTGGAAGACGGCAGCTTTTCGGTCTGCACCTTTACTTTCAACAGCCCGGGGACGACGCCGGCGAGCGATTCGAGCGCCTGCTTTGCGTTTTGCATAACGGATTCTTTATCTTCGAGTTCGGGTTTGAGTTTCCACAAAATGATATGGCGTACCATTATTTCTTTTTCCTCCTGTAATACAGTACCGCGCACGGAATGCAGAGCGCGGCGAGCGCCAATGCGATGATTATCGCAGCTTTGGACGTGGCGCGCATAGGTTCCGGCTCGGAAGGATCTGTGCTCGCTTCCCCTTCGGGGACGGAAGCCGGTTCGGACCGGGGTTCGGATATTTCTTCCGCAGAAAGTTCGGAATACGGGTCGGGCAGCGGATGGTCTTTGCGGTATTCGGCTTTTGCCGCAGCCTTGGAAAGGCGGGCGATCTTTGCGGCTTTGGCTATATCCGTATAAAGCTCGCCGTATTTTTCCGACGTGACGGAATCGTCGGTCGCGAACGCCGCCTCTTTGACTATCCGCGCGCTTTCGGCGAGAGTCTGATACGCGTCCTCGGCGTGAGTATATTCCACGCCGAGCGCGGCGTTCACGGCGCTCAGGACGTTTTCGTCGAGCGTTCCGACAAGTTCGAGCCGCTTTTTAAGATATTCGAGCTGCGCTTTGAGCGCGGCGTCGGGGTCGTAGGTGGGCGAAAGCGAACGCTTTGAAAGCAGACCGTTCGACACGTCTTTGCAATCGGTGCCGAAATATTCGGCATAGGCGAAGAAAGCGAATCCGTCGCCGCCCGCTGCGCGCACTTCCTTTATCTCGCGGTCGAGCACGTCGGCGCCGTAATCGGTGAGCCCTATATACGAATAGGCGTGGTCGCCCGCGGCGTCGATCGTCATTTTGGAATACTGCGGCACTATGTTGGTTCCGTAGACCATGGGGAACGCGATATCGATATAGTCGTTTTCCAGCCAGATCTTGGCTTCCTGCATATATTTGGTGTAAACTTCGTTGAAATTGGGCGCCACGTCGGCGGCGACGTACATATCGGGCCGCAGTTCGTTGACGAGATCGTTGACCTGCTTTACGAATTCCGTGACGAACGAGGCGCGGAAACGGCACCAGGTGTTCCAGAGCGGATCGGATTTGCCGAGATCCATCGGGTCCTTGCCGTATTGTTCCTTAAAAAGGGCGCGCGTGTATTCGTCGTAGCCGAAATCCTCGCCTTCGGCGAGCGGATAGCGGATATAGTCCATCTGGAACCCGTCGAGGTCGTACGTCTGCAGGATGTATTTATAGAATTTGAGCAGGAATTCACTCACTTCCGGCAGCGCCGGGTTTAAGAAATAGCCCTTGGTGTCGCCCACGGCGGTGGTCCCCGATTTGGCGACGTTTAGCCATTCGGGCTTTTTGGTCGTGACGGCGAGCTGCGGATAGGTCGTGGAGCCGTGGCTAACGCGGTAGCAGACCATCCAGCCGAAGACCTCTATTCCGTATTTATGGCATTCGTCTATATACGCCGCGAGCACGTCGAAGCCGCCGAGCGAAGGGTCCTGCGAAAACAGGTATTCTTCGGTATCCACCGGGAATATGGTGACCGAATTGTAAAGCAGCTCTAAGCACACGGCGTTGAAGCCGGCTTCATATATGGTCCTGACTTTTTTATTCACCTGCTCGCGCGTGGAAGATTCCGAAGGCCTGAGCCAGAGAGCGCGCGCTTCCACGGCGGGATAATCGTTTAGCAAAAGCGAAAGATCGGCGCATTTGTTTTTGAAATCGTACGTAGCTATCATCGCGGCGGCGTAGTCGTCGCCCGCGCCGCGCACTGCCGAATAAAGCTCATCAAGTTCTTTTCTGCCGGCGTCGTACGCTTCATAATCGATCACGGCATAGGACGCGCGTTTTGTATCGAAAAGCGCGTCTATGTTCCCGCTGAGCACGTCGAGGCCCGAGAGTATGCTTTCTTCGTCGAACGCGAAGGTCACCGTCTTCGCCGTGCGGTCCACGGTGACGTGCAGCCCTTCTTCCGCCGCGGAAGAAAGCTCGGCAATGCGGTCGCGCCCGACGGCGGATACTACGAAGCCGCCTTCCGGGATCGCGTTATTGTTGCCGCCGACCGAGATCACCATACCGTTTTTGTCCACCACGACTTCGCTGCCCCATATGTTGGTGCCGGTGGAAGAGCCGCGGTCGTAGATGACTATGGTGTTTTCGGTGCGGGTGGAATTGAATTTGTCAAAATTTATAACGTTTTTGTAAAACGGCGAATATCCTTGCGCCATAAACGTCACGGTCGCCGCGGAAACGTCGTAGAGCACCCTGTCGCCAACGGATATCCCGAGCGAGCGGAGCTTTTTTATGCCGGCGCCGCTGCGCGCCACGGCGAGGAACCCTTGTGCGGGGATGGCGACGTCGTCTTCTTCGTAAACGCCCAGAACGGTCCTTTCGGCCGATACCGCGACCGCGTAGGCCGAATATTTGCCGCCGGTGGAAAACGTTTCGCCGTATTCGGACGTGTAGATATTTATCCCGTTGGTCTTGGGATACGTGTTCACGGACGTGACGCCGTAAACGTATTGTTTTTCGTCTTCGGCGCAGACCGCAAGCGCGGGGACGAGGGCGACGAACAGTATGATCATTACCAGAACGACAGAGATCTTTTTCATAATTTTCCTTCCGTATTCAGGGACGAGAGTATTTCGAAACGGTTTTTACGGTAATCTATAAGTCCTTCGGCGCGCATCGCCGAAAGCTCGCGGCACAGCGCCGAACGGTCGCAGTTCAAAAAGTCGGCGAGCTCCGCCCGGTCGAGCGGTACGGTGAATTTCGCCCCGCCTTTTTCGCGGCGCATACCGTGCAGATACGCGCTGATCTTGCCGCGCAGCGTGGGTTTGGAAATGCACGACGCCCTGAACTGCAGCGCGAAGTATTTTTGCGAAACGATACCCAGCAGATTTGCGAGAAAGCGCGCGTTGACGCTGCACGCGCCCGAAAGCATATTGGCAAACGGTATGAACAGCACTATGCTTTCGGTATCGGCGTAAACGGTGACCGGGCTCTTGGCGTCTTTGTCCATCGCCAGGATATCACCGAACACCTCGCCCGGCTCTATGTGCGCCACCGATTCGCGCCTGCCGTCTTCGCTCACGCTTTCGCCGGTGCACCTGCCCGAGACGAGCACGCCCATGCGGTCGGTGCTTTCGCCTTCGCGGATTATGACGCTGCCTCTGGCGTAGTCGCGGCAGTACGCGCCGGAATTTTTGACGAATTCTTTCAGTTCATCCGTCGCAAGCGACGCGAACAGCGGCGAGTTATGCAGTTTTTCGTAATCCGGCTCTTTCATTTTGCGCCTCCGTTTTTTTCAGCCGTATAAAAGCAAGACTGTAAATGCCGCATTGTCGAACCGCGCGGGGATATCGGTCTGCAGTTCGAACGCCAGCGTGCGCGCGCCGTCAAGCGGCGCCGCCCCGGACGCGGACGCGAGCAGACCCGAAGGCATACGCGCGCAGCAGAGCGAATACTCTTCCCGCGCTTCGCCGTCGACGACCGGCGTCACGCGCGCCGAAGTTATGCTGTTTGAGGTATGCGCGCCGAACGAATACAGCGCGAGGAACGGTCTGTTTGCGAGCGTGAGCACGCCGCTTTCGTTCGGTATTCTCACGCCCGAGACGTATTCAAGACTCAATCTGCCGCCCGAAAACACTCGCGGCGTTCCGAGCGCGTAAGTCCCGGTCCGCATACGCGGCGCAAAGGCGGGGATGCCGGCGCCGATCGGCACGGGCGGGATATCATTTGAAAAGCAGTCTTCCATAAACAACGCACCTCCGTATATGCATAATACGCGGAGCGTATGGAAAACGTCACTTTCCGCTCGGTTTACATAGCTATGTAAAACACCGGGATCGTCAGGAATATCACCCACGAGGGATGCCAGTTGCCCAGCACAAATCCGGTAAAGAGATAAAGCGTCGCCACGAACAGCGGATAATTGAATTTGCGCATAGAACCGACCGCCACCGCTTTTATGAGCGTATAGACGACCGGCACGCAGAGGAACAGCAGCCACGCGGGGTGCCACGCGTCGAGCGTGAACCCCAGTATGAGGAACGCGGCGAGCGCGGCGATGAACACCGGCACCATAACGAGCGCAAAACGGCGGTCGCGCTTACGGAACGCGGTCTTTATGCGGTGCTCGCTTTTTTCGGCGGAAGCGGCAATCTTTTCAGTTTCGGCGCCGTTCACGTCGATGATTTCGTCCGGGTCGACGTAAGAAAGCTGGTCGCGGTTCACTCCGTAGAATTTGCAAAGGGCTTCGATCATTTCCTCGGCGGGGAGCGATTCGGCGCTTTCCCACGATTTGACCGACGCAGTCTCGGCGCCGATGGAATGGGCGAGCTCACGTTCGGAAAGTCCCGCCGATTCGCGGTATTTTTTAAGTCGTTCGGAAAAGTTCGATTTCATATATCGTGATCTATCCTTTCGGGATATCTTACTGCAAGAACGGCGTCAGCCGTAAAATGTCGCGTCGAGCCAGCGGTCCGCCATTTCCGCCCAGCGGGCGACGTAAGGCATAATGTAATAGATGTTGTTCATAGGCGCGGTGTGGCGGGTGGCAAAAGAAAGTCCGTGCGCGCCCGAGGGGAAAACGTGCAGCTCGTACGGCACGCCGTGTTCGTTGAGCGCGTTGGCGTAGAGCAGCGAGTTCTGCGAAGGCACACAGCCGTCGTCGGCGGTGGTCCAGATGAACGCCGGCGGCGTTTGCTCGGTCACCTGCAGTTCGAGCGACACTCTTTCGAGTTCCTCTTGAGTGAAGACGTCTTCGGACCTGCCGTAAAGGTTTATGAACGAAAGCCGGTGAGTCGCCCTGACCGCGGTCACGACGGGATAGCAGAGTATAGACGCGTCGGGGCGCGCGGCGTCTTTTTCGATCCCGAGTTTTTCGAGCACGCGTTCGTCGTTGTAGCGCGTGGAAATATAGCCTGCGAGATGCCCGCCGGCGGAAAAGCCGATGACGGCTATCTTATGCGGATCTATGCCGTATTCCGCGGCGTGCGTGCGCAGATAAACTATGGCGCTCGCCGCGTCGAGCAGCGGATTGATCTCGCCGCAGTACGGCTTAATGGCGTAGCGCAGTATGAACGAAACGCAGCCGTACGCCGAAAAATGGTCGGCTATGGGGTACGCTTCGCGGTCGGAAAGGAATTCGTAACCGCCGCCGGGAAAGACTATCATCGCCGGGCGCGTTATGCCGTCGAGTTCGGGCGACGCGGGTCGTTCGTTGTACTGGAGATAAGATTTTTCGCAGCCTTCGTAAAGCGGCTTGTCGTAAAGAGGGATGTTTATCATTGCACGTTTCTCACTTTCTTATGCTTTTTTATCAATGACGCCGCTTTGCAGACTGCAATAAACAGCGCAAAAGCGAGCGGCAGGATCATTATGACGTCGCCGATATACGAATACAGCGTGCGGCGCGCGTTGGGGTAAACGGTGCCGTATATGACGGCACGGGTGAGCGGCTCGGTGTTTTCACTCGCCGCGCCTTTGGGAGAAACAAAGCACGAAACGCCGGTGTTCGCCGCGCGGACGAGCCATTTTCCGTTTTCGGCCGCGCGCACCGCCGAATGAGCGAGATGCTGATATATGCCCGGCGTATCCTCGAACCAGCTGTCGTTGGTACAGACCAGAAGCAGTTCGGAATCAACCGGCGCAAGCGACGGGAACACCGAATCGAAACAGACGAACGCGCCGGCTTTTACGCCGCAGCATTCGATGAGCACGCTCTCTTCGCCCGCCGAAAGGTCGAGCGACGAAAGGTTCATCGAATCAAGAAAAGGAAGCAGCTTCATAAGCAGGTCACGGTACGGCAGAAATTCGCCGAACGGCACCGGGCGGCGTTTTCGGTACGGTTCGCTGCGCGTGCCGTCGGGGTACACCGCGAACACCGAATTGTATTCCCTGCCGCCTTCGCGCTCGAGCGCGCCGACGATGACTGTGCAGCCGTATTCGGCGGTTATCTGCGTTATGCGGGCGTTAAGTTCGCTGTCGAACACGCACGGGAACGCGGTCTCGGGCAGGACGATGAGTTCGGCGCCGTTCTGCGCCGCCTCTTGTGTGAGCGAAATATAGCGCTCTTTATTTTCTTTGAGCTTTGCCGAATCCCATTTTTCCATCGAAAGCTCGTTCCCCTGCACCGCGGCGGCTTTGATTCCGCCTTCTTCCGGCGAAGGGACGCACATAAGCGCCGTTCCCGTAACGAGCGGAACGGCGAGCGACAGAGACGCCAGTATCACGAGCCCGCGCTTTTTCATACGCACGCACAGCGCGAGCGAGCAGGTGAACAGGCACAGAATAAGCGTGATGAAGCGCGCGCCGAACAGCGAGACGTTCTGCAGAAGCGGCAGAAACATATACTGCCCGACCGCCGACATCCCCCACGGGAACGCCAGCACGCCCACCGACATAAGCCATTCCCCCGCCATATAGCAGCAGGCGGCGGCGAGCGGCTGAAGCAGATACTTGCGCGGCGTGAGGTTCAAAAGCAAAAACGGCAGCGACAGAAGCAGCGCGTGGTACGCGCCAATGCCGAAAACTCCGGCTATGACCACAAATATCCCCTGCGCCGGTGTGAAACCGAACGCTTCGAACGGGTAGAGCGCGGTCAGCCAGCTGTAGAGCGGCACGAAAAAGCCGAACCCGAACCAGAGCACGGTCCTAAACGGCTTTTCGGGCGCGAAACACCCGTCTTCCGCAGGCGCGAAAAGCCTGAAAAACAGCAAAAACAACCCCAAAAAGCCAAAAACGAAAAGCTCGCCTTTAAAAAAGGCAAGCGAATATACTACGCCTGCCGAAAAGCTCCATATGCGGCGCTTGCGGTAAGCCGCGCCGAAGAGCCGCGCCGCGCCGTTCACAGCGCGTTGAGCATACGCCGTATCTCGTTCACGGCGCACTCAAACGCCGCGTAGGGGGATTCGAAAGCGTACGCGTGTTCCACGCCCTTATCCGCCGAAAGCGCCGAAAGCCCTACGAAATCGGTGAGATGCGGTTCCACGGTGAGGACCGCGTCGCCCTGAGTATAGGCGTTTATCTGCGCAAGCAGTTCGGGGATGAGCGCGTCGCCTTTGCCCGGAGGCACTATAATCCCGCCGGGAAGGCAATCTTTTATGTGATAATATTGGATGTGTTCTTTAAGTAAATCGAAAGCTCCCGCCGCGGGCAAGCCGCAATAGATGAAATTGCCGTTATCGAGCGTGACTTTGAGCTTGCCGCCTGCCGAATCCACAAGCTTTTTAACGCGTTCCGCCGAACAGCCGTATATGCCTTTTTCGTTCTCATGGCAGAGCGTAAAGCCGCATCCGGTCGCTTTTTCGGCGAGCGCTTTTATGTAGAAAAACACCTTTTTTTCATACTCTTCGAAAGGTTCGCCGTCGACCGGGTAAAACGAGAACATACGAATGTTGCGCGTGCCGAGTTTATCGCCGATCTCCATAAGGCGGTCGAGCAGCGCGTACTGCGACTGCGCCTCGTCGATCCTCACCTTGCCGAGCGGCGAGCCGAGCGACCACACCTTTATTCCGTGGATGCCCATACGGCGGCGGATATCGTCGAGTTCCCTGTCGGAAAGCGTGACGAAAGACCTGCCGTCGACTCCGCGCAGTTCGATATATTCGATTCCCAGCGTGTTGAGCGACGCGAGCTGAAGCTCGAACCGCGGGTCGATCTCATCGGCGAACGCCGAAAGTATGAATCTTGCCATTTGACGTGTTTTTCACTCCTCGACGGCGACTATCCTGCCGTTTTCGAAATAGCCGGTATAGCTGCGCCCGTTGGGCCAGGTGTAGACGGCTTTTTCGCCGTGGACGTAACTGCCGTCGTCGTTCAATATGAATTCGCCGTTGGAATTGCGCAGACGCGTGTCGGGGACGCTGTCGATGAACGTGCCGATATACGATTCGCCGTTTGCCCAGTGGAAGGTCCCCTTGCCGTTTATCTTGTCGTTTTCAAAGCTGCCGGTGTAATAATTGCCGTTATCGAAGTAATAGGTCCCTTCGCCGTGTTTCATACCGTTGACGTAGTCGCCGGTATAGCGCGCCACGACCGAACCTTCCGCCGAAGCGTAGGTATAGGTCCCCTTGCCGTTGTACATGCCGTTCTTGTATTCGCCTTCGTAGCTGGTGCCGTCCGCCCAGACGTACTTGCCGTGGCCTTCCATCTTGCCGTCGACTATGTCGCCTTCGTAATAGTCGCCGTTTTTATAGACGTACTTGCCGTGTCCGGTGAGCTTGTCGTATTCAAACGTGCCTTCGTAGACGTCGCCCGTGGCGTAATAGGTGAGCTTGCCTTCGCCGTGCTGATACAGCTTGTAGATATCGCCCACGTACTTGTTGCCGTTGGAAAATTCTATCGTATTGTTGTAATAGTCGAGCGTGGCGGTCCTGCCGTCGGGATATTTGATCCTGCCTTTGACCGGCTGACCTTCCACCACCTTGCCTATGAAAGAATATCCTTCGTCGTTGGTGATATACCGGTACCCCATGAGGAGCAGCACGCCCACGGCGGTAGCGACGCAGACCGCCGCAAGGATGAATATTATTATTACCGGATGAATTCCCTGCTTGCCTTTATACATTTAGATCCTCCGAACAGTCAGCTTTCGCTTGAGAAAAGCCCTATTATGGATTGCACCAGAGCCGGAAAAACGTACACGCACACCAGCGTCACGATCGCGAACAGTGCTATGGCTACGAGCAGTATGACAACGCCGCCGGTGTTGGCTTTATACTTGCTTTCGGCTTTTTGGATATTTTCTTCGGGTATATAATACCTGCCGTTTTCGCAAAGCACGGTACGAGAAAAATCCGAACCGTTCTTTAGCGAACGGCGCAGGAAAAACGTCGGCTTTTCGCCGAGCTCTTCCATACTCATTGCGCTTTCGGGCGTGAAGGCGTTGTTTTGCAGCAGTTTCTGCACGAAAGAGCCGAGCTTTTTGCGCACGAAGAACACGTACAGCGCGGCGACGCTGACGCCTATCATAAACGCCCACAGCACAAATCTGATATCATCCATTTGACCGCGCTCCTTAATTGAAAATTCTTATTTACAAGGGACGAGCTTTTCGGTCCCGCCCATATACGGACGCAGCGCGGCGGGAATGCTCACGCTGCCGTCGGCTTGAAGATTGTTTTCCAAAAAGGCGATGAGCATACGGGGCGGAGCCACGACCGTGTTGTTGAGCGTGTGCGCCAGATACTTGGTGCCGTCTTCTTTTTCTATTCTTATCTTCAGACGTCTCGCCTGTGCGTCGCCCAGGTTGGAACAGCTGCCCACTTCGAAATACTTCTTCTGTCTGGGTGACCACGCCTCGACGTCGCACGATTTGACTTTGAGGTCGGCAAGGTCGCCCGAGCAGCATTCGAGCGTGCGCACGGGGATATCCAGACTGCGGAACAGGTCGACGGTGTTCTTCCAGAGCTTGTTATACCAGGTCATGCTGTCTTCGGGTTTGCAGATGACGATCATTTCCTGTTTTTCGAACTGGTGTATGCGGTAAACGCCGCGCTCTTCTATGCCGTGCGCGCCTTTTTCCTTGCGGAAGCAGGGCGAATAGCTGGTGAGCGTGTGCGGCAGAGTTTTTTCGTCGATTATGGTGTCGATATACTTGCCTATCATCGAATGTTCGCTGGTGCCTATGAGGTATAGATCTTCGCCTTCGATCTTATACATCATAGCGTCCATCTCGGCGAACGACATAACGCCGTTCACCACGGCGGCGCGGATCATAAACGGCGGCACCACATAGGTGAAGCCGCGGCCGATCATAAAGTCGCGCGCGTAGGCGATGACCGCGGAATGCAGACGGGCGATATCGCCCATAAGGTAGTAGAAGCCGTTGCCGGCGACGCGGCGCGCCGCTTCGAGGTCTATGCCGTTGAAGCGTTCCATGATATCGGTGTGATACGGTATTTCAAAATCGGGAACGACCGGCTCGCCGAAACGTTCGAGCTCCACGTTTTCGCTGTCGTCTTTGCCTATGGGGACAGACGGATCTATTATATTGGGGATGCGCATCATTATTGATGTGATCTTTTCTTCGTGCTCTTTTTCCTCGGCGGTGAGCGAATCTATGCGGCTGCCTTTTTCCGCCATTTCGGCCTTGACTTTTTCGGCTTCGTCGCGTTTGCCCTGAGCCATAAGCCCGCCTATGAGCTTGGACGCCTTGTTGCGCTCGGCGCGGAGCGATTCCACCTCCACTTTGATCTCGCGGTTGCGCTTATCCAGCCCGAGCACCTCATCTACGAGAGAGAGTTTGTCGAACTGATACTTTTTGCGTATGTTTTCTTTTACCGCTTCGGGGTCGGAGCGCAGGAATTTGATGTCGATCATGATTGATTATTCTCCTATATCTTCAAAAAAGTTATTTCCGCATAATTGTTTGAGCAGGACTTCAAGGTCTTTCGCCGAAGAATACGCTATGACGACCTTGCCCTTGCCGTAGGCGCCTTCGTTGATGGCGAGCTTGCGGCCCAGCTTGGAAGACGCGCGCGATTCGAGCCGCCCGTAATAGGAACTGCGCACCTTGCGAGCCGAAACGGAAGGCGTTTCGGTATCCTGACGTTCGAGCAGGCGCTTTACGCGCCGTTCGGTCTCGCGCACGGATATCTCTTCGTTTTCGACCGCCAGCGCGAATTCGCACAGCTCTTTTTCGGTGAGCTTTTCGGCAAGCGGGAGCAGCGTGCGGGCGTGCCCGAACGAAAGCTTTCCGGCGCGCAGATCGTCGAGCAGTTTTTCGGGCAGCGCCAGTATGCGCAGCTTGTTTGCGACCGAAGGACGCGACTTGCCCACGCTGAACGCCACGTTTTCCTGGTTCATACCGTATTCGTTTATAAGGCTTTCGTATCCGCGGGCTTCTTCCACGGGATCCAGGTCTTCGCGCTGGAGGTTTTCCACAAGCGCGACGAGCGACGCGGAGCGGTCGTCCAGATCCTTTACTATGACGGGGACTTCGCTGAGTCCCGCCGCCTTGCAGGCGCGCCAGCGGCGCTCGCCGGCGATGATCTCGTAAAATCCGTTCTGCTTGCGGCGGACCACTATGGGCTGGATCAGCCCGTGCTCTTTAATGGAAGCGGCGAGCTCGGCTATGGATTCGGGGTCGAATCTTTTTCTGACCTGCGCGCGGTTGGGTTCGATATCCGCAAGGCGGAGCATGCTCACGCCGTTTTGCGAAGTTTCGTTTTCGGCGAGCAGAGCGTCTATGCCTCTGCCCAGACCGCCTTTATATGTAGCCATAGAATTCACCCTTCACATCTTTCCATAAGTTCCAGCGCTATGTCTTCGTAAGCGCGCGAACCCTTGGAGTATTTGTCGTACATATACGCGGGGACGCCGTAGCTGGGCGCCTCGCTGAGCTTGACGTTGCGCGGAACGGGGCGCGAAAACAGCTTTGCGCCGAAATACTTTTTGATTTCGCCAAGCACCTGCGCGTTGAGCGTGAGCCGCCCGTCGTACATATTGACGAGCACCCCCACGAGTTCGAGCGACGGGTTCTTGCGCTGCTTGATGTAGCGCACCGTGTTCATAAGCTGCGTGAGCCCTTCCAGCGAATAGAACTCGCACAAAGCCGGGATGACCAGGCCGTTTGCCGCTGTGAGCGCGTTCAACGTTATGAGCCCCAGCGAGGGCGGACAGTCGATAAACACGTAATCGTACTTTTCGGCGAGCGGGGTAAGCGATTCGCGCAGCTTGTATTCGCGGTTTTCGATATCGACCAGTTCGATCTCGGCGCCCACGAGGTCCATCGTGGAAGGGATGACCGAAAGGTTGGGCACGCAGGTCGAACAGACGGCGTCCGCCGCCGCCGTGCGGGAAATGAGCAGGTCGTAGACCGAAGCGTGGATCTGCCGCTTGTTGATGCCGAGCCCGGTGGTGGCGTTGCCCTGCGGATCGGTATCCACGAGCAGCACGTTTTTCTTTGCTTTTGCAATGCACGCGGCTATGTTGACCGCCGACGTGGTCTTGCCCACGCCGCCCTTTTGGTTTGCAAACGCAATTATTTTGTATTTGTTCATAAGCGTTCCGCCGTTTTGATTTTTATTATATGATGCCGTATATATAATACCACTTAACACGCCCCCGTGTCAATATAAATAATATGAATTTTCTTATAAACATAAGTTAATCAAAGCACGCGCGCCGCAAAGAAAGCTCCCGCGGGCGAACGCGCGCCGCGGGAGCAGAATGATTATATTATCAGTTGGGCCGGTATTCGGTGAAAGTGACGGTCACGGTGATCTCTTCCGAAGTGTACGTCCTCCCCGAACGGGCGTAGCGTTCGAGTTCTATTTCGGCGCTGTCGCCCACCGAAAGGTTTTTGAGCAGCGACGCGATATCGGCGGAAGACGATATTTCGGTGCCGTTTATCGAAATTATGCGGTCGCCGGAACGGATGCCCGCCGCGGCCGCATCTCCCGAAGAAGCCACGGACTGGACGTAAACGCCGTATTCGGGCACGCCGTAATACATCGCGTAGTACTGCGAATCGATATCCACAAGCGTGACGCCCAGGTCGATCCTGCCGCGCACGTAACCGTATTCCATAAGGTCGCCAACCACGGGGAGCGCCGTCGAAAGCGGGATGGCGAATCCCAGGCCTTCGTAGCTGGTGTCGGAATACTTGGCGTTGACGATGCCTATGAGCTGGCCCGACGAATTGAACAGTCCGCCGCCCGAGTTGCCGGGGTTGACCGCCGCCGAATGCTGGAGCAGCGACATTTCCTTGCCGTCAATTTCGATATCGCGTTCGAGCGCCGAGACGACGCCTTCGGTGACGGTGCCGCCGAGCTTGCCGAGCGGGTTGCCTATCGCCACTACCATATCGCCCACCTCGAGCAGGTCGCTTTCGCCCAGCACCGCGGCGGAAAGGCCGTCTTTTTCTATTTTGATGACCGCGATATCGGTCTGTGAATCGGTGCCGACGAGCGACGCGGTGTATTCGGCGCCGTCGTGCAGGCGCACTTTAATTGAAGAAGCGCCCGCCACAACGTGGTCGTTGGTGACTATATAGCCGTCTTCGGTGATGATGACGCCGCTGCCCGCGCCGGTGGTGACGTACTGGCGCATAAACACGCTGGTGGAAGTCGTTTCGGTGGTGATCTCCACCACGCTGTCGGAAGCGAGCTTGGCAACGCTCTTTACGGTGTAGTATTTATCCGGGTCGACCGTCTCGAGCACGACGGTCTCCGTCTTCTGTTCGGCCTCGGGCTCGCTGCTTTCCAGCCGGTAATCCTGGCTGCTGTTTTCGGCATGGTTCTGCGACTTGGCGTATTTTGCGCCGAAGAAGAACCCCGCTCCGCCGAAAAGCACGCAGAGCGCGACGACTATCGCCGTGACCGCGACCCGGCGGTGTGAGCGGTTGTATTTTACCGGCACGTAATCGGGCGCGCCGTTTGAATTTTCATAGTTCGAGTTCATAATACGCCCCGCTTTCTTTGTTTTACTGGCCTTATTATACCCGCTATTCTTAAACTATCCTTAAAAAGCGATAATTCCCAAATGTTCAAGTAAAATTTTCACGCCGAGAAGAATGAGTATGACGCCGCCCGCGATCTGCGCCGGTTTCCGGAACTTTTCGCCCATCACGCCGCCGATACGCACGCCGGCGAACGAGAAGGCGAACGTGACGACGCCGATGACCGCGATCGCGAAAAGTATATTCACTTCGAGCATGGCGAACGTGACGCCCGCGGCGAGCGCGTCGATACTGGTGGCTACAGCGAGCACGAGCATCGTCTTCGCCGACATTTCGGCGCCGCCTTTGTTTTCGTCCTTTTCAAAGATCGCTTCCCACAGCGCCTTGCCGCCTATCAGAAGCAGCAGCCCGAAAGCGATCCAGTGATCGTATTCGGTTATGTATTTTTCAAAACCCGTGCCAAGAAGCCAGCCCAGAAGCGGCATAAGCGCCTGAAAACCGCCGAACCACGCGCCTGCGATGAACGAGTTTTTGAGCGGTACGCTTTTTCCGTATGCGAGTCCCTTGCAGACCGAAGCCGCGAAGGCGTCCATCGAAAGCCCCGCCGCGAGCAGTAAAAGTTCAAATATCCCCATATATACCGACCTTTGTTTTTTTGACCGGATACTACTATATCACTAATGCGCGCGTTTGTCAACACGGCTCAAAATGATTTGAAAACTATTGATTTTGATTGATTTATATGGTATAATTTATAACTAAACGACAGGCGAAGATACTGCGGGTGGATCACTTGGAACTTGACGACAAATTCAGCATAATAGCTTACGTTCACACCGGTTTTCCGACCAAATTCGGCATACCGCGCCAGCCGGCGCGAGTCCCCGGACTGGCGGGGAAGATCGTTTTTGAGCCTATGTTCAGGAACAAAGAGCTGCTCCGCGGACTGGAAGGTTTCAGCCATATATGGGTGATATGGCACTGCTCGCTTTCGGCGCCGTTCGGCGCGCGGAGCACCGTGCGTCCCCCGCGGCTGGGCGGCAACGCGCGGATGGGCGTTTTCGCCACGCGCTCGCCTTTCAGGCCCAACCGCATAGGACTTTCTTGCGTAAAGATAGAAGATATCGTCACCGATAGCCCCGACGGCCCGTATATAACCGTTTCCGGCGCGGATATGGCGGACGGCACTCCGGTGCTGGATATCAAGCCGTATCTTCCCTACGCCGACAGTTTTCCCGACGCGTCTTGCGGCTTTGCCGGGGTCGGGCTGGACCACCGGCTTGAAGTTGAGATCCCGCCGGAAAAAGCGGCGGTCTTTCCGCCGGAAATGCTCGGCACGCTCAAAGACATACTCGCCGAAGATCCGCGTCCCGCGTACGAAGGCGACGAAAAGCGCGTATACGGATTCGGCTTTGCGGGGTTTGAAATAAAGTTCCGGGTCGCGAACGGAATACTGACCGTAACGGATATCAGCGAGGAAACACCCGAAAACGAAGAAAAGACTTAAAAAGGCACAAAACGGAGAACAGATATGATAAAACATTTTCCTTCACAATTCGTATCTTTTGAAAACGATTTCTGCTCGCGCACGCCGGAGTATCCGCATATCGGCGAAAACGTGCGCGTGGATTGCATTATCGAAAGCAACGGTTCCGTACCCGAACTCGAATACTGGGTGTACGGCGGCGAAAACGTAAAGGTCGCAGGCAAGGGCGACGGGCGCCGTTATTCGTTCGAGCTCGGCGCGTTCAACGAGCGCTGCTTTGTGAACTACCGCATCACCTGCGGCGGCGAACGCAGCCGTATATTCACTTTCCCCGTTTGCGAAATAAAGCGCTGCGAACGCTTTGAAGCGCTGTATTTCCGCGGCGATTCGTTCTGCGGTGTGCTGGGCGACGGTTACTGCGTGAACCTTGATCTGGGCGAAAACCTCAACGTTTCGTGTTCCGGCAGCATAAGAAGAGGCGCGTACACCATATCGGCGGATCTGCCGCTGTGCGGCACGCGGCTCAAAGTCGGCGGCAGCGGGCTTTGGAGCTTTGGCAAATGCAAAGTTACGGCTATAACGTTAGAACTCAACGCCGACGGCGCCGCCGTGCGATCCACCGTCGAGACCGAAATAGAACGCAATCACGTCTTCGGGACCGGCGAGAGATTCGATTCGGTCGACCAGAACGGGAAAAGCACTTCCGGCCAGGTCGAGGAACGCTGTTTTTATCAGGAAGAGATAACTTATATCCCGGTGCCGTTCTTCTTCACCGATACCGGTCTCGGCTGGTACTGCCGCGACACCGTACCCGCCGCCATGGATTTCGGCGACAAAGTAACAATAACCCGCGAATCCGCGGGAAGCTGCATTTTTGAAGACACGCTGTTCTGCGGCGAGCCGAAACAGCTTTTGAAGACGTATTTCGCGCTTTCCGGTCAGCCCGAGCTGCCGCCCGAATGGGTCTACGGCGTTTGGCTGAGCGCCAACGGATGGAACCGCACCAAGGAAGTTTACGAAGTGCTGGACGAGATGCGCGAAAATTCCTACCCCGCGTCGGTGCTGGTGCTGGAACCCTGGAGCGACGAAAGCACGTTCCACGAATGGGACCGCGTGCGCTTTGCCGCCCACGAAAGTATGATGCGCGACGTCCGCGCCGCCGGACTGCACGTGGTGCTGTGGCAGATATCCACCATCCACGCGGGTTCGACCGACGAAAAAGAGGCGCTTGAAAACGGCTACTGCATCAAAAACGAAGACGGCACGCCGTTCTACATTCCCGACGGCTGGTGCAAGGGCAATCTGATATGCGATTTTTCCAACCCCAAGGCGTGCGAATGGTGGTTCGGCCACCGGAAGCATCTGCTCGAAGAAGGTGTGGAAGGATTCAAAACAGACGGCGGCGAATACGTTATGGATAAGACGGTCCGCCAGTTCGACGGCAAACGCGGGCTGGAGGCGCGCAACCTGCACCCGCTTCAGTATCAGAAGGCGTACCACGATTTTATGCGCGAAAACGGAGTGAACGGCGTGACGTTCAGCCGTTCCGGCTACGGCGGATGCCAGACCACGCCGCTCCATTGGGCGGGCGACCAGTCCAGCGAATGGCGCGAACTGAGAGGTCAGCTCGCGGCGGGCGTTTCTTCCGCCCTTTCGGGGATAATGTTCTGGGGCTTCGATATCGGTTCTCTGGGCGGGCCGCTGCCGGATAAGGAGCTTTATCTGCGTTCCACAGCGTTCGCCTGTTTCTGCCCCATAATGCAGTGGCATTCTATGGTGATGCCCGATCAGCTCGCCCCGAGATACGACAAAAAGACTTACAACGACCGTTCGCCGTGGAACCTGGCGCGGCAGTTCGGCGACAAAGAGATACTCACGATAGCTTCGCGTTTCGCACGGCTCAGACATTCGCTCATACCGTATATCGCTTCCGAAGCGGAATACTGCGCGGCGAACGGAAGGCCGCTGATGGCGCAATTGTGCATAGATTTCCCGCAGGATAAAAACGCGTGGGATTCGTGGGACGAGTATATGTTCGGGCGCGACCTGCTCGTGGCTCCCGTCTATACCGAGGGCGCTACCGGCAGAGACGTCTATTTCCCCGAAGGAGTATGGGAAGACATATTCACCCGCAGCGTATACGAAGGCGGCGCGACGAAATACGTCGAATGTCCGCTCGACCGTATCCCCGTGTTTATGAGAAAAAAACAATGAAACGTTTCCTTGCGTTTTTGATTTCGCTTACGCTGCTTGCGCTTTGCGGCTGCGGTGGGAACAACGCGGAACCTTCCGGCGTTCCTTCCGCGGAAGAGACGGCGGAAGAAAGTTCTGCTGAAGAAACGCCGGAATACGCGATCGTCTTCTACCGCTTTTACGCCGACGAAGCCGACAGGATGGCGGCGAAGGTAAAAGAGCTCACCGGCAAAGAGATGCAGGTAATAGAATACGACCAGAATTCCCAAATGCCCGCGCACGCCGTATACATAGGCGAAGTGACCGACGGCGTGGGCAGCGAGCTGTGCAAAGCATCGCGCGGGATGGACTACGGAATAAAACCGCAAAACGGCAGCGTTTATATCTACGGCGGCAGCCGCGACGCGGTCACGAAGGCGGCGGAATACTTTATGAGCGAATTCATAACCGAAAACGGCGTAAATACGGATACGGAATACGTTTACACTCACGATTATCCGCTTGCGGGCGCGAGCGTGTGCGGCGTTCCGCTTTCCGAATACACCGTTGTGTATTCCGCGACAACGAATGAAGCGAAATATTCCGACGTAGCAAACGAGATAAAACAATATCTTAAAGAAAACGCCGACCGGTCGCCCACCGTGGCGCCCGCAACGCGCGCGGAGACCGAATACGAGCTGCTGCTCGGCAGCGAGACCGGCAGGCAGGCGGGCAAAGGACTTTACGAAAGCAAGTTCGAATACGACGCGTACCGCATAATCATTGACGGCACCAAGATCGCCATAGTCGGCGGCAACGCGTGCGCCGTCTGGCACGGGTTCCTGGCGCTTTGCAGCGCTGTTGCCGAAAACGGCGGAAATATCGGCGAAACGACGATAGACGGCAGATGCAGGCTCGTCAAAGTCGCCTGCGTGGGCGGTTCCATAACCGAAGGCAGCAATTCCAAGGACCCCGACAAGACCTACCCCAATTTTCTGCAGAAGATGCTGGGTTACGATTATCTGGTCAAGAATTACGGCATAGGCGGCTATTCGGTGGTGAACAGCGACGTCTACGCCTATACCAAGCACTGGAAATACACCACTTCGGTGAAATTCGTCCCCGACGTGGTGATATGGATGCTGGGCATAAACGACGGCAACCCGAGCCAGGACTACAAGGCGTGGGAAGGCACAAACAGGCGCGAAAAATACGTGCAAAGCGCTGAGACCATGTTTTCGGCTTATGAAAACGCCAACCCTAACGTACAGATATTCGTGACTCTTCCCTCTTCGCTGTTCAAGTCCGACGTGTGGACCGAATGGAAAGAATGGGGCGCGAGAGTGGAAAAATACGTGATCCCGCTCAACCGCGAGCTTGCGGAAAAGCACGGGTATCCGGTGATCGACGTCTTCACCTGGGCGAACGACCACCCCGAGGTATTCCCCGACGGGCTCCACCCCGAAGACGACGCCTACAAGACTTACGCCAAACGCGTTTACGACGAGATATACGGCGTTATAAAAACTCCCGAAGACCTTGGCTGAATTCTTTTTAAAAGAAGGAGATATCTTTATGAAAAAGATTGCGGCTTTTCTGCTTGCGTTGCTTGTCGCGGCGCTGGCTTTCGTTTCGTGCGGCAATACGCAGACCGACGAAAGCTCGGCCCCGGAGCCGGTATCCGAAGAGATATCCGAGCCCGAGCCCATTGAATACGACATAGTGTACTTCCGTTTCTACGCCGACGAAGCCGATATCCTCGCCGCGGAAATGGAAACGAGATACGGCAGAGCGCCGCAGGTCGTAAAGTTCGACCAGAACAAGGCGATGCCCGAGCACGCGATATATCTGGGCGAAGTGACCGACGGCACGGGCAGCGAGCTTTGCAGATCGGTGAACAAGCGCGACTACGGGATAAAGACCGTGGGCGAAAACGTATATATCTACGGCGGAACGACCGCCGCCGTAAAAAACGGCATAACCTATTTTACGCAGAACTTCCTCGCCGAAAAAGGCGTAGCCCTAAACTGCGAGTATTCTTACACGCACGTTTACGCGCTTGCGGGCGCAACCGTGGGCGGCGCGCCGCTTTCGCAGTTCGAAATAATCTATTCCCCCACCGATAACGAAGCCAAGTACCAGAACGTGGCGGCTAAGATAAAATCGTATCTCGACGAAAACGCCGACTTTTCGCCGCGCACGGGCGGAAGCTCAAAGCAGGAATCCGAATGCGAGATCATACTCGGCTGCGCTTCGGGCAGAGAGCTCGCCGACAGGTTCCACGAAGCCGATTTTGAATATAACGAATACCACGTGGAAATTTCCGGCACCAAAGTTGCGATAGTCGGCAACAACGCCTGCGCCGTGTGGCACGGGTTTATGGCGTTTACCGAATATCTCAAGTCCCACGCCAACGCGGCGGAAGACGCCGAATTCGACGGCGCGTGCACTTTGGTCAAAGTCGCCTGCGTGGGCGATTCCATCACCATAGGAATCAATTCGAGCGACCCGTACGTCTACACCTACCCCAATTATCTGCAGGAAATGCTGGGCTACGATTATCTGGTCAAGAATTACGGCGCGAGCGGTTATTCGGTTGTCTACACCGACGACTACGCCTACTGCAAGCATCCGTTCTACAGGCAGTCGCAGACTTTCTGCCCCGACGTGGTGATATGGATGCTTGGCACCAACGACGGCAACCCCGGGCAGTCGTACAAGGAATGGGAAGGCACGAACCGGCGCGAGAAATACATAAAATCCGCCGACGATATGTTCGCCGCATACGAAAACGTTAACCCCGACGTGCAGATCTTCGTTTGCATACCCGCGCCGCTGTTCGAAAGCACGGTATGGCCGTGGGAAGCGTGGGCGGAAAGGATAGAAAAGTACGTGCTCGACCTGAACCGCGAGCTCGCCGAAAAGCACGGCTACCGCACCGTGGATATCTACAGCTGGTCGCTCACGCACCAGTACGTCTTCCCCGACGGGCTGCATCCCAAGGACACCACGTACGAAAAATACGCCCGCCGCGTCTACGACGAAATTATCGATTATATCAAGACTCCGGACGACATAAAAACAAACTGATATAAAAAGGAGAAAAAAATGAAAAGACTGATTGCGCTTATCCTTTCCGTCCTTATGATATCGCTCGTTTTCGCGGCGTGTTCCAAGACGGATCCCGGTCAGAACGAAAGCAAGCCCGCGTCTTCCGGCGAAAGCGCCGACAATTCGGGCGCGGCAGAAGACAGCTCTGCCGAGGAAGAATCGGAAGATCCGTTTGAAGACGGGCTGCCCGAAAAGAACTACGGCGGACGCGAATTCCGCATACTCCAGCGCACCGAATTCAAATACGAATTCGAAAACGACGAGGCGGTGCCCGAAAAAGTCAATCAGCTCGTCGCCGAACGGAACCGCAAGGTCGAAGACCGTTTCGGCGTCAAGATAGTGACCGTGGACCAGATGGGCGCCTGGGGCAAGCATGAAGACTTTATGAGCTATATCCGCAACAGCATGGTCCAGGAAGACCCCGGTTACGATATCATAGCCGGCTACGCTGCGATAATGCCTTCCGCCGTCGGCGACGACCTGTTCCGCAACTGGCACGACCTTGACGATTGGATCAATTTTGACAAACCGTGGTGGTCGCAGGATATAGTCAACGAACTCACCGTCAACGGCAGGCTGTATCTGCTCACCGGCGATATCTCGATGACCTTCTGGGATATGATGACCGGCATGTTCTTCAACAAAGAACTCGCAAGTCTGTATTCGCTCGACCTGTATTCGCTGGTGCGCAGCCATGACTGGACTTTCGACAAGATGCTGCAGATCTGCAAAGACACCTATATCCCCACGGATGACGACGAAGCGCGCGTATACAGCTACTGCACTCAGCGCACCACGCAGATAGACGTGTATCAGGACGCATTCGGCATCAACGTCACCGAAAAGGACGGCGAAGGCAGACCGCATTACACCGTCAACAACGAAAAGACCTATAACGCGCTGCACATGCTGTTCGATCTGGTGGTGAGACAGCCGTTCACCTACATAATCCCCGCCGACGAATCGCAATACGAAGAATTCTTCGGGCTCGGCAGATCGCTGTTCGAGCCGCTCGCGCTGGGCGACGGCATAAAGCTGAAGAATTACGACATTGACTACGGCATTCTTCCCATGCCGCTCTACAACAAAGAGCAGGACGATTACTACACCACCTGCCGCGATAACTATTCGGTGTTCGCGGTCCCCGCCACCACCACCGACGACGCGCTCGAGTTCGTGGGTATAATCACCGAGGCGCTGTGCGTGGAAAGTTCCCGTACCGTCATACCGCAGTATTACAACATAGTGCTCAAAGAGCGCAACACCACCGACGCCGACTCGGTCGAGATGATCGACATAGTGCGCAAGGGCGTAAGATGTAACTTCGGGTACCTGTATTCCTACGCGCTCGACTGGCCCGCGCATCAGCTCAATATCTGCATTAACAACGAGATCGAAAACTTCGACACCAACTGGCAATCCAAACAGAATATGTTCGAAAGCAATCTCGAAGACGCGCTCGCTTATTACTTCGACTGATGATCCGGCTCAAACAAAAACGCCCGCTTCCCTTTTTTGGGGAAGCGGGCTGTTTGTTTAAAAGCTTACTTTTTGGGGAACGCCTCTACGAGCATATCGTATATCTCTTTGAAAGTCTCTTCGGTGAACGGATCCTTGAGTCCGGATTCCGCGAGCACTACGAGGAAAGGCGTGTCGGCGTCGCTGTGCGCCACGACTTCGTTATAGATGTGGATGGCGTTTGCGCGGTCCTTGACCGATTCGGCGTAGATCTGCAGCGAGGGGATTATAGACGTGCCGTAGCTGATGTAATAGTGCGGATACAGGAAGAAATGATGTACCTGCGACCAGATGGTGCTGGAAAGACGTCTTTCCATAGAATACTCTTTGGCGATCTCCGAAAACAGCTCGTTGAGTTCTTCGACCGAATTGTATACGCCTTCGAACGCTCTGGTCTCGAATTCCGCGAACACGCAGGTCTGGATAAGCGAATACATGCTCAGGAAGAGCTGGTAACGGGTGATATTTTTGCACGCGGCTTCGCCGAATATCTCTTCGTAAACAGGCAGGAACAGCAGCTCGTTGGCCTGGGAATGGATCTCGTCGATATCGAGCTGCGCGGTGGCCTCGTCGCCGTAGGTGTAGAATTCGTAGAAATGGCCGAATTCGTGGATAAATGTCTGCAGGTTGTCGTAGCCGCCGCTGAACTTGTGGAATATGATGGGCGTATCGTAGGTGTAAAGGATGGTGGTGTAGGCGCCGTCGCGCATCTCGTCCTTATCGCCGTAGATGTAAAGCCCGTATTTCTTCATATAATTGAAGGCTTCGAGCATTTTGGGGTTGATGGATTCGAGATACTTCTTCACCGTTTTTTCGTGAGCCCAGACGTTGTTGTAGTCGCCCGCGCGGTAGTAGAACGAACTGACGGAAGGATAGAACTTGGTGAAGAGCGGGACGATATACTGCTTGACGTAGTCGTACATCCTCTGGATATCGTCTTTGGTGTAGTCGCGGTGATAGCTCTTGTCGTAGATATACCCGACGACGTCTTCGGCGCCGTATTTCTGAGCCATCTTCTTGTAAATATCAACGATCTCGAGATATATCTCGCCGGTCGCGGCGTTGAACGCCTTGTAGTATTCGGAAGTGCCGTACTTGTCTTCGATATCGCCTATCGACATCTGAGTGCCTTTGTAGTCGACGACAATGGAATCGGCGTCATTGTACTTGTTTTCGAGCTCGGTCAGGCGTTTCTGCAGCTGAACGTATTCTTCGTCCATGGAACTTGCCGCGTCACGGATGTCCTGCTTGTCGGCTTCGGTATATTCTTCAAATACTTTTTCGCTGTATTTTTCGGAATCGAGCAGACGGTTGGCGAACTGGAAATAATCCTTTTTGCAATTGCCCAGTTCTTCGGAAATCAGTTCGCTTTCGGCCTGCATGTCGGTATCGGTGGTATCGACCGACTGCTTGATCTGCAGCAGCGAATCCTGAGTGATGGCGTCGATGAGCATATTGGTGAGATCGTCGAAGAAATCGTACATTTCCTGTTCGGTGATCTCGCTCTTTTCAAGCAGACCTTCGCCTTCGGCTATCTTGGCGTTGATAGCTTCGAAATCGGGACGCTCGTAGACCATTTCGGAATAAGCGACGGTCCCGCGTTCATAAGAGACTTCCTCTTCTTCGGAAGATTCTTCCGCGGAAGATTCTTCGGCAGGTTCGGAAGAGGGTTCGGCGCTCTGCGCGGGCTTGGATTCTTCGGCGGATAAAACGGCGGAAGATTCCTCTTCCGACACTTCGTCGCCGGTCTTGCGGCAGGAAGAAAGCGCCGCAGGGAGCACCATAAGGGCACATAATAATAATGCGATCAAACGTTTTTTCATTTTTGTTCCTCCAAAAGGAAATAATAATTCTTAGGTATTATATCACCACATTGCGCAAAAATCAAGTATATTGACGGTTTATCATATAAAATATCCGAATAATCGGCAAAAAATGTATTATTTTTCGCAAAAAACGCTTGACAAACGGCGCAAGGTGTGTTATATTGCATTCAACAACCGAATAACGAATTATAATACGATGATGAGGACAACAGCGTGCGTGTACGGTACTTTCAGAGAGCTGGCGTTTGGTGCGAGTCAGCAGGACGGCCGTTCGCTTATCACCCCGGAGTAGTTTTGCCGATATTTAAGCAAAAACGGTCATCCCGCCGTACAAGGGGAAGGCGCTGTTGGGCGCTGTTTGCACGAGTGGTTTATAAGCAAGGTCTTTTTATTGCCTTGTCTCTGCAAAGAGACAAGGCGTTATTTTTTACATCAAAGAGGTGTTTTTTCAATGGAACAGACGGCAATGATAGCGGAACGCCTTAAGTGGGCGCGCAATCTTTCGGATATTTCCGTGACGGAAATGGCTCAGGCCACCGACGTCACGCCGGAAGTCTATCTTGAGCTCGAAAGCGGCGGAAGCGATTTTTCGTTCACGTTCCTTTACAAGTGCGCGACAAAGCTTGGAATAGATATTTCCGAACTTGTCAGCGGCTCGAACCCCACGCTTTCGTTTTACAACCTTACGCGCAGGGGCGAAGGTATGCCCATAAAGCGCCATTCGGAATTTGAATACCGCCATATTGCGCCGTATCTCAAAAACAGGATGTCAGAACCGTTCGTGGTCACCGCCAAATACGACCCGTTTCTGGAATGCACCCCGATCGCGCTCACGCAGCACAGCGGCCAGGAGCTCGACTATGTCATCAGCGGCGAGTTGAAAGTGCAGCTCGACGACCATATCGAGTACCTGCACGAAGGCGATTCGATCTATTTCGATTCCACGCACCGCCACGGGATGATCGCCTCCGGCGGCAGCGACTGCGTATTTCTGGCGGTGGTGTTCAAGGACAACGTCATTATGCCCGCGCCCGATATCGCCGACAAACCCGAAGACAAGCATACCGCCGACGAATCCGATTACGAAGGGCTCATCTACAAGAATTTCGTGCGCGAGACCGTCGACGAAAACGGCTGCCTCGAAAAGATCGATTTTGTCGTTCCCCAAAACTTCAATTACGGCTACGACGTAGTCGACGCGCTGGCGCGCAAATGTCCGGACAAACGCTGTTTGCTTTGGCTTTCTTCAACAAAGGAAGAAAAAGACTTTACTTTCCGCGACATTTCCCTGCTTTCCAACCGCACCGCGAATATGTTCACTTCTATGGGCATAAACAAAGGCGACCGCGTGATGCTGGTGCTCAAACGCCATTACCAGTTCTGGATCGCGATAATAGCGCTGCACAAGATAGGCGCCGTGGCGATCCCCGCGACCAGCCTGCTCACCGCGCACGATTACGAATACCGTTTCAACGCCGCCAAGGTAAAAGCCATCGTCTGCACCGCCGAAGACGGCTGCCCCGAACAGGTCGAAGCCGCGGAAAAGGCTTCGCCCACGCTCAAAATCAAGATAATCGCCAACGGCGAGCGCGCCGGCTGGAAACCGTTCAACAAAACGATCGCCGCCTACCCCGAAACGCTCACGCGCATCGAGACCGACAAGAGCGATCCGCAGATAATGTTCTTCACCTCCGGCACGACCGGCTACCCCAAGATCACGGTCCACAACGCCGCTTATCCTCTGGGACACATAGTCACCGCGCGCTGGTGGCATCACGTGGACCCCAACGGCATACATTTCACCATCGCCGAGACCGGCTGGGGCAAGGCGCTGTGGGGCAAGCTCTACGGCCAGTGGCTGTGCGAAGGGTGCGTGTTCGTATACGATTTCAAAAAGTTCGCCGCCGAAGACATTCTTCCGCTCTTTGCGAAATACAACATCACCACGTTCTGCGCGCCGCCGACGATGTACCGCTTCTTTGTTAAGGAAGACCTTTCCAAATACGATTTTTCCACCATCCAGCGCGCCACCATCGCCGGCGAGGCGCTCAACCCCGAAGTGGCTTACCAGTTCCGCAACGCCACGGGGCTGAAACTGCGCGAAGGTTTCGGCCAGACCGAGACCACGCTGGTCATAGGCAACCTGTTCAAACGGCACAGCAAGGTGGGCTCTATGGGCCTGCCCAACCCGCAGTATAAAGTGGAGCTTATGGATGAAAACGGCGAATTCTGCGCCGTTGGTAAAGTCGGTGAGATCGTCATATCGCTCGAAAATCGTCCGGTGGGACTGTTCGACTGCTATTACCTCAACCCCGACCGCACTTCCGAAGTCTGCCACGACGGCTGGTACCACACCGGCGACACCGCCTGGCGCGATGAAGACGGCTACTACTGGTACGTGGGCAGAGTCGACGACGTCATCAAGTCTTCCGGCTACCGCATAGGGCCGTTCGAGATCGAATCGGTCATAATGGAACTCCCCTACGTGCTGGAATGCTTAGTCAGCGGCGCCCCCGACGAAGTCCGCGGTCAGGTGGTGAAAGCGACGATCGTGCTCACCAAAGGCACCGAACCGAGCGAGGCGCTCAAACAGGAGATCAAAAACTACGTAAAATCCCACACCGCGCCTTACAAATACCCGCGCATAGTGGAATTTACCGATCACCTGGAAAAGACCATAAGCGGCAAGCTCATACGCAAAAAACAGTAAAAAGGCATATAAAAAACCGTTCCGGAATTACCGGAACGGTTTTTTTACGCTTTGTTCAAGCAATTTGATTATTTGCTCTTTTTAACAACGACAGCGCCGCCGAGAGCGATGACGGAAACGACTGCAAGAGCGATGATGCCCGCGTCGCCGGTGGTCGGGGTGACGGGTTTGGATTCCTCCGCGGGAGTGGATTCTTCAGCGGGTTCGGAAGATTCTTCGACAGGAGCAGCCGCTTCTGCGAGGACCTGAACTTCGGAGACCCAAACGTGGCCTGCGCCAGATCTGCAGAAGCAGACCTTGACGTAACGGCCGGTGAATTCGCCCTGAGCGAGATATGCCGGGAATTCCCAGCCTTCGCCGGCGCCTTCGCCTGCGAGTATTTCGGCTTTGTCAGCGGGAACTTCTATAGCGTCGCTATAGTTTTCACCGTCTTCGGAAACCGCGAAGGTGACTTTAACGGGAGCGGGGATGCCCCAGCCGTCGTAATGAACGGCATAAGCTCTGATAGCGATGAAGTCTTTGACTTCGCCGAGATCGACGACGGTGGTCAGGACGCCGCCGGCTTCTTCAGTGGCTCTGAGGCCGAGAAGATCGGTAGCGCTGTTGACGATGCCCACTATACCGTCGGTGAGCTTGCCGGTTTCGTTATCGTCGTAACCGTCGCCGCGGGGATTGTTATCGGCAACAGTATATGATTTGCCTTCGGCAAGGTTTTCAAGGTTTTCGGGAAGGGGTTCTGCGGGTTCTTCAGAAGACTCTTCGACAGGTTCGGAAGATTCTTCGACAGGAGCGGAACCGACGGTGACAACGATAGCGGCGTCGTTCCAGCTGGTGTACGGGAAGTAAGAGTTGTTCTTGCTGCGGTCAATGTCTTCCTTTGCGAAATTACAATCGGCATTGAACGGAGCGATGATCGCGTTGTTGGCGATCTCTTCGGTCTTGCCGTTGGAAACGGTGATGAACATACCGAAATCGCTGGTAGCTTCAATTACAGAGAACGGGATCTTCGCCTGCATGAACAGCGAAGCTTCGCCTGAGACGGCCTCGGAGACAACGCCTTCGGTCGAGATCTCGACGGTGTCGGCGTTAGCGTGAAGCTGGCCGCATTTCTTTGCGAAATGGGTGGGCTGAGTGTCGCCGTCGTATTCTATATCCACAAAGTGGGTATAAACGGTGGCTTCGTCATTGGTGCGGAACCAGAGTCTGATGTTAGTGCCTTTGCCGTTGCCCATGTTGTCGGGGGAACCGATACCGGCATAGTTGGTGGCTATTGCGACGTAAACGTTTTCGGCATCGCTCGCATAGAGATATGCGAACTGGTTGCCGCATACGCTGTTTTCGTCGGAGCCCTGGAATTTGCCTACGTTGATACCGTCAACGGCGACAGTTTTGGAAGTGTCGAACACATCCCAGAGAGACGAGGGGAAATCGGATGCGGAGACGTCGGCAGCGGAGACCAGGCAGACAGCCGCGGTCAGCACGATCGCCAGCGCGAGAACGAGAGATACAATCTTTTTCATAGTTTTCCTCCTGTTTAGATATAATGTTTGCAGTTGTATCTACTGTGATAGTAGCACATAACGCTCAATATGTCAATAGTTATTAACAAATTTGCAAAAAATGTAAGGATGAAAAAAAAAAAGAAAGCCGTTCCGGCGTTTGCCGGAACGGCCTTTGAGCTTTATTCGTTAAAAGTTGGATTATTTAACTTTTTTAACGACCACAGCGCCGCCGAGAGCGATGACGGAGATAACGGCAAGAGCGATTATGCCGGCGTCACCGGTAGTCGGGGTAGCGGGTTCGGATTCAGCGGGAGCGGGTTCGGAAGATTCTTCGACAGGAGCAGCAGCTTCCGCAAGGACTTCAATTTCGGAGACCCAGAGGTGGCCAGCGCCTTCTCTGGTGTAAATCACTTTGACATAGCGGCCGGTGAATTCGCCCTGAGCAGTGTAGAGCTGGATGACCCAATCGCCGCTGCCTGCGGTCTCGGTGAGTTTGCCGGCAACGGGATCGGAGAAGTTTTCACCGTCTTCGGAAACTGCGAACGAAACGCCGGTAGGAGCAGCAATGCCCCAGGCGCCGTAAAGAGTATCGGCAGTCATAGCGACGAAATCTTTGACTTCGCCGAGGTCGATAACGACGGTAACAGTGCCGTCAATAGCCTGGAAGCCGAGGTTTTCCTGAGTAGCTTCGGATTCGATAGCTTCGCCGTTGGTGAGTTTGCCGGTTTCGTTGTCGTCATAACCGTCGCCGCGGGGGTTGTTGCCTTCTACGGTGTAGGATTTGCCTTCGGCAATGTTTTCAAGATTTTCGGGAAGAGGTTCTGCGGGTTCATCGGAAACTTCGATGACGGCGTTGGGAGCTTCGACGCCCCAGATGGTGCCTTCATCTTCGAAAGTGCAGGAAAGAAGAGGAGCGGTCGCGGGAAGCAGAGGGGAGCCTTCTTCAAGCTTGGGACCGTCTGCAAAGTCGAGGGACCAGATAACTTCGCCGTTCTGAGAAGCGGAAAGACGAGCGACCTTAACTAAGCCGGTAGCGTTGTAGAAACCAACGCCGATAGCTATGAATTCGGGAGTGGCTTTGCCGCCGACGGAGCCGCAGTTGGCGCCGTTGTAAGAAGCGTCGTAAGGATTGGCGGTATAGGTGATCTCGGTCCAATGGCCTCTGTTTGCGGCAGTGGATTGTGCGAAATCCTGGAACTTGATCAGGTAAGTGAAGTCTCTGTGGTTTTCTTCGCTTGCGTAAGAATACATATTCACGTAGCCGAAGCCGGCGCCGGTGATGTTTTCGTCAAAATAGACGTAAGCGGAGAAAGTTACGTCGCCGTCCGCGATGATTTCACCGGGGATCTTGAAGACAACGTCTGCCTGGTTGTTAGAGGGAAGGGTTTCGAGGTTGAACCAGAAATAGCTGTCCGGTTCGTCTTCGCCTTCAGCAGATACGAGAACCGTAAGTGCGGTGAAAACGAGCGCGAGTGCGATAAGCATCGCTAAAAGTTTTTTCATGATAGTCCTCCAATTTGTTATTTTTGTGTATTTTCATACGAATGCATTATATCACCTCTTTTTGCCGTTGTCAAGTTTTTTATTCACATTTTTGCGTAAATTTTGCAATAAATTGCGGTTTTGCATAAAAAAAGCAGACCGGCTTTTCGCCGGTCTGCCTTGATACCGCCTTAAAACGAGCGATTATTTGCTCTTTTTGACTATAACAGCGCCGCCGAGAGCGAGCACGGAAACGACTGCGAGAGCGATGATACCGGCGTCGCCGGTGGTCGGGGTGACGGGTTTGGATTCTTCAGCGGGGGTGGATTCTTCAACGGGCTCGGTAACGCCTACGAGATACCAGGCAGTGCCTTTGTTGTCTTCGGTGATGCCCTGAAGGAGAGTGATGTCTTCTGCAGCAAGGTCGAGACCGTTAGCAAAATCGACAGACCAAATGACTTCGCCGTTCTGGGAAACTTTAATGTACGCCACTTTGATGGTGCCGGTCGCATTCCAGAAGCCTAAGCCCATCGATACTGTGTCGGGATCAAGACCGTCTTTGCTGAGGACCCAGCCGGTTTTTTCAACTTTGGTCCAGACGCCGTCTTCTACGGATTTATGCGTCGCATAGTCCTGCCAGCTGAGAAGGTTGGTGCCATTATACGGATAGCAGTTGAGATAAACGCTGCCATCACCAGCGCAGCCTTCGAAGCAAACGAGAGCTTCTACGTCAACAGTGTAGTCGCCGTTGAGAAGTTCGCCGGAGTACGCATAGTTAATGCAGGGAGCAGAGCCGGAACCGTCGTTGACGAGAACGAGGTACGCATCGGGATCTTCGTCAGCAGCGGGTTCGGAAGTTTCGGGCTCGGAAACGGGTTCCACTACGGCTTCGCCGGCGCCGAGGGTGAGCGAATAGCCGTCGCCGGATTCGGTGAGGCTGAATACGTCGCCCGCGGAAAGTCCGCGAAGGACCCACTTGAGAGTGGAGTAGACGCCGTCGTTAGCGGTCTCGTAACCGCCGGAAGACATAACCACCATAAGGATCTGATTTTCCTGAAGCACTACTTTGCCGTCCTGATAGGTGACGCCGGCAGCGCCTTCGGGAGAGTTGGTGTGGGTGGCGCCGGTCTCGGCGGTCCAGCCGTTGGAATCGTTCCACAGGATCTTGTATTTGCCGTCGTCCTGTTTTTCGGCTATGGTGATCATGCTGCTGTTGAGTTTGACAGCCTTGTCGTTGCTTGTGAAAGCGTCCTGGGCGTTTACTTCAAATCCGCCTTCGGGAGCGTCGGCAGCGGTGAACACGGCAGCGCCGTAGCCGCCGTCGTTAAGGCCGGTAACGGCATAGGGGCCGGCGGGATCGATCGCTTCGGCGCCTTCGGGGAGCTCGACCGTGGTATAAGCGATCTCGCCTTCGACGTCGGCAGCGCCCACGACTTTGATGTAACGGATGTTGAGGAACGCTCTGTGTTTTCCGCCGCTCATTTCAAGAGTGAAGGTGGCGGCGCCGTCGGTGACGGCAACGTCGGCTTCGGCGTTGAGCTTGAAGAAGTTTTCGCCGTCGGCGGAGCCGAGAACGGTGACTTTGCTGAGCCCTTCGGCGTTTGCGGGGGTGTAGGTCACGCTGAGGATGACTTTTTCTTCGCCGAGATCGAAGATCTTTTCATAGGAATCTTCGGCAGAGGCGAATACGGCGCAAAGCGTAAGCAGCATGGCGAACGCTATGACCGATGCCAGAAGTTTTTTCATAGATATTTCCCTCCAATTTAATTGTACGTTCGTACTCACTATGAATTATAACATCCATTTCGCCGCTTGTCAACAGGAAAATTTACCGTTTGCGCCAAAAGCGAAAGACAGTCGGCGCCGGCCGGCTGTCTGCCTTAACTATTCACTATTCACTCTTACTTATTACTTAAAAACAAAGGGCTGCGTTTGCAGCCCTTTGTTTTATGCTTTATGCTGTTTTATTTGGATTTTTTAACGATAACAGCGCCGCCGAGAGCGATGACGGAAACGACTGCGAGAGCGATGATGCCAGCGTCGCCGGTCGTCGGGGTGACGGGTTTGGATTCTTCAGCGGGTTCGGATTCAGCGGGAGCAGCGGGTTCGCCTTCGGCGAGAACTTCGATCTCGGAGATCCAGATGTGGTTGGACTGACCGTCGTTCTGTTTGTAGTAAGTAACTTTGACGTAACGGCCGGTGAGGTTGCCTTCTGCAGAATAGAGGACGCCGGTCCAGTTGCCGCCGAAGCCGTCGAGGTTGGTGCCTTCGGTAACGTCAGCAACTTCGGTGAAGTTTTCACCGTCTTCGGAGACAGCGAATTTGACGCCGCCGGGAGCGGAGATGCCCCAGTCGCCGTAAGAAGCGTCAGCAGTGATCTTGGAGAAGTTCCTGACTTCGCCGAGGTCGAGAACGATATCGACGTCAACTTCAACGTCAGCGTCCTGAGGATCGGGAAGAGTGCCTTTCATACCGAAGAAATCGGTAGAACCGTCGGTAGCGTAAACGCCGTCGGTGAGTTTGGTGCCTTCGGCGTCGTCCCAGCCGTCGCCGCGGAGAGTGTTGCCGGAAACGGTGTAGGTCTTGCCGGCAGCGATGTTTTCGAGGTTTTCGGGTTCAGCGGGGGTAGATTCTTCAGCGGGGGTGGATTCTTCAACGGGCTCGGTAACGCCTACGAGATACCAGGCAGTGCCTTTGTTTTCTTCGGTGATGCCCTGAAGGAGAGTGATGTCTTCTGCAGCAAGGTCGAGACCGTCAGCATAATCGACAGACCAAATGACTTCGCCGTTCTGGGAAACTTTGATGTACGCCACTTTGATGGTGCCGGTCGCATTCCAGAAGCCTATGCCCATCGATACTTTGTCGGGATCAAGACCGTCTTTGCTGAGGACCCAGCCGGTTTTTTCAACTTTGGTCCAGACGCCGTCTTCCACGGATTTATGCGTCGCATAGTCCTGCCAGCTGAGAAGGTTGGTGCCATTATACGGATAGCAGTTGAGATAAACGCTGCCATCACCAGCGCAGCCTTCGAAGCAAACGAGA